>Ga0265797_10001179_pt1 | contig 46666 bp, 43 predicted proteins | sample P2T30metagenome_FD_192433 | JGI IMG/M metagenome (GOLD analysis project Ga0265797, IMG submission 192433) | Plant litter microbial communities from East Loma Ridge, Irvine, California - P2 T30 | ecosystem: Environmental > Terrestrial > Plant litter > Unclassified | place: USA: California...
GCTCCGCTGATCGGCGTGTATGGCATCGGTATCCTGGTTGCCGTTGGCGCCGGTTGCCTGGTGATGCTGACCCAGCGTGCGCGCTGGCAGGCGCTGGGTTTACTGGCCGCCTTGCTGGTGGTCGGCGCCGGCCTGCGCACGGTCGAGTGGACCCAGCAGACGGGCCAGCCGATCACGGTGCGTCTGCTGCAAGGCAATATCCCGCAAGATCAAAAATTTGATGAAGTGTTTCTGGCCGAGATTCTGCAGCGCTACCACGGCCTGATCACGGCCGCGCCGGCCGACCTGATCGCCACCCCGGAGACGGCGGTGCCGCGCTTCCCGCAGAACCTGCCGCCAGACTATCTCGAGAGTCTGCAGCGTTTCTCGACCGGTACCAACAGCACGCTGGCGATCGGCATGCCGCTGCTCGATGGCCCCAATCAATATGCCAACAGCCTGGTGGCGATCAGCCCGGCGCCGCGCCCTTACCGCTACGACAAGGCGCACCTGGTGCCGTTCGGCGAGTTCATCCCGCCGGGTTTCCGCTGGGTGACCGACATGATGAACATCCCGCTCAACGACGCCACCCGTGGCGCCGCGCTGCAGGCGCCGTTCGCGGTCAAGGATCAACTGGTGCTGCCGAACATTTGTTATGAAGACGTGTTCGGTGAAGAAATCGCTTACCAGCTGCGCAATGCGCCGCGTCCGGCAACGCTGCTGCTGAATGTGTCGAACCTGTCGTGGTATGGGCAGACGGTGGCGATTCCGCAGCATCTGCAGATTTCGCGCATGCGTACGCTCGAGACCGGCCGCCCGATGCTGCGCGCCACCAACGACGGCGCCACCGCCGTCATCGACCACCGCGGCAACATCACGCAGCTGCTGCCGTTCTACACCGATGGCGTGCTGACGGCCACGGTGCGCGGCGCCAGCGGGATGACGCCGTTCATCCGCCTCGGCAGCGCCGCCTTCCTGCTGCTGGGCGCGCTGATGCTGCTCGGCGCCTGGTTGTCTGGACGGCGCTATCGTACTAACAAGGCCAAATCGAATAGCTGAGCTAAATCCCCTCCCAGCAGGGCGGGAAAATTCAGTAGAATTGGTCATTTGGCAAACATACCGTGTTCGCGGCACCCTGTCCGCGTCCCATCAGAGATGCTCACATTCCAACAAATCATCCTTACCCTGCAATCCTATTGGGACAAGCAGGGCTGCGCACTGCTCCAGCCCTATGACATGGAAGTCGGCGCCGGCACCTTCCATACCGGCACCTTTCTGCGCGCAATCGGCCCCGAGCCATGGCGCGCCGCCTATGTGCAGCCATCGCGCCGCCCGAAGGATGGCCGCTACGGCGAGAACCCGAACCGCCTGCAGCACTATTACCAATACCAGGTGGTGCTCAAACCGGCGCCGGAAAACATCCTCGACCTGTACCTCGGTTCGCTCGAAGCACTGGGCCTGGACCTGAAGAAGAACGACGTGCGCTTCGTCGAGGACGACTGGGAAAGCCCGACCCTGGGCGCCTGGGGCCTGGGTTGGGAAGTCTGGCTGAACGGCATGGAAGTGACCCAGTTCACCTATTTCCAGCAGGTCGGCGGGCTCGACTGCAAGCCGGTGCTGGGCGAGATTACCTACGGTATCGAGCGCCTGGCGATGTACCTGCAGGGCGTCGAGAACGTGTACGACCTGGTCTGGACCGAGTGGGAAGAAACCGGCCCGGCCGGCGCTCCGGTGAAGAAAACCCTGAGCTATGGCGACGTGTTCCACCAGAACGAAGTCGAACAGTCGACCTACAACTTCGAGCACTCCAACACCGACATGCTGTTCCAGGCCTTCAACAACCACGAAGCCGAGGCCAAGCGCCTGGTCGAACTGGCGCTGACGCTGCCGGCCTACGAGCAGATCATGAAGGCCTCGCACAGCTTCAACCTGCTCGACGCCCGTGGCGCGATCTCGGTAACCGAGCGCGCCGCCTACATCGGCCGCGTGCGCACGCTGTCGCGCCTGGTGGCGCAGGCGTATTACGACTCGCGCGAGAAGCTCGGCTTCCCGATGGCTCCCCAAGCAGACCAAGCTGCGGCTTGAAACAACAGAACAGACCATGAACCAAACACTCCTCGTCGAACTGCAGACCGAAGAACTGCCGCCGAAGGCGCTCGTCAAGCTGGGCGCGGCCTTTGCCGCCGGCATCACCAATGGCCTCAAGGCGCGCGGCTTCCTGGAAGACGGCAGCGTCGCCACCAGCTACGCCAGCCCACGCCGCCTGGCCGTGTCGATCAGCGACGTGCGCGCCACCTCGCCCGACAAATCGATCCGCGAAAAAGTGCTGCCGGTGTCGGTCGCGCTGGACAAGGACGGCAATCCGAGCGCGCCACTGGCCAAGAAGCTGGCCGCCCTCGGCTTTCCCGACCTGAACATCGCCGACCTTGAACGCGCCCAGGACGGCAAGGCCGAGAGCTTCTTCTACACCTACACCGCCGCCGGCAGCGCCCTCGCAGGGGCACTGCAGGAGGTGCTGGCCGAGACGGTGACCAAGCTGCCGATCCCCAAGCTGATGAGCTACCAGCGCCCGGATGGCGCCACGGTGCAGTTCGTGCGCCCCGTGCACCGCCTGCTGGCGCTGCATGGCGAGGCGGTGCTGCCGCTGTCGCTGCTGGGCCTGACCGCCGGCCGCGAGACGGTGGGCCACCGCTTTTTGTCGCACGGCAAACCAATCGCCATCAATCACGCCAACGACTACGCGCGCGTGCTCGAAAGCGAAGGCAAGGTCATGTCGTCGCCCGCAGCGCGCAAGGACAGCATCCGCGCCCAGCTGCTACAGAAAGCCGGCGCCGACCAGGTCCTGATGCCCGAGTCGCTGCTCGACGAAGTGGCGGCGCTGGTCGAATGGCCGGTGGTGTATGAATGCCGCTTCGAGGACGAGTTCCTGGCGGTGCCGCAGGAATGCCTGATCCTGACGATGCAGACCAATCAGAAGTATTTCGCCTTGACCGACAGCGAAGGCAAGCTGCGTTCGCGCTTCTTGATCGTGTCGAACATCGCCACCGATGACCCGGGCGCGATCGTGGGCGGCAACGAACGCGTGGTGCGTCCGCGCCTGTCGGACGCCAAGTTCTTCTTCGAGCAGGACAAGAAGAAGACGCTCGAATCGCGCCTGCCGCAACTGGCCAGCGTGGTGTACCACAACAAGCTCGGCTCGCAGGCCGAACGCAGCGAACGCGTGACCAAGCTGGCCACCTATATCGCCACCCGCCTCGGCTTCGACGCGGCGCTGGCCGAACGTGGCGCGCGCCTGTCCAAGGCCGACCTGCTCACCGACATGGTGGGCGAATTCCCGGAACTGCAAGGCATCATGGGCACGTATTACGCGCGCCACGATGGCGAGCCTGACGAAGTCGCGCGCGCGGCGTCCGAACACTACCAGCCGCGCTTCGCCGGCGACGCCCTGCCGGCGACCAATACCGGCCTGGCGGTGGCGCTGGCCGACAAGCTTGAAACTTTGGTCGGGATCTGGGCCATCGGCCTGCAACCGACCGGCGAAAAGGATCCGTTCGCACTGCGCCGCCACGCGCTGGGCGTGATGCGGATGCTGGTCGAACGGCGCCTGCCGCTGGCGCTGTCCGAACTGCTGGGCGACGCCGTCAGCACCTTCGAGAGCCAGGCCGCGTTCAAGGATCCGCGCGCGGACGTCATCGCCTTCATGCTCGACCGCCTGCGCGGCATGCTGCGCGAGCGCGGCTTCTCGCCCAACGAAGTCGAAGCCGTGCTGGCGCAGAACCCCGACCGCGTCGACGACGTGGTGCAGCGCCTGGAAGCGGTGCAGGCGTTTGCCGCCCTGCCCGAAGCGGCCTCGCTGGCCGCCGCCAACAAGCGCATCACCAACATCCTCAAGAAGAACGAGGAAGCGCTGGCCGGCGCCGGTTCGGTCAACCCCGCCCTGCTGCAGGACCAGGCCGAGAAGAACCTGGCGGCCGCGGTCACGCGCGTGCAGCCCGAGGTCGATGCCGCGTTTGCGCGCGGTGACTTCAGCGGCACGCTCAAGACCCTGGCCCAGCTGCGCGACGACGTCGACGCCTTCTTCAACGACGTGATGGTGATGGCCGACGACGTCAGCCTGCGCAACAACCGCCTGGCGCTACTGGCTTCGCTGCATGGCATGATGAACCGCGTGGCCGATATCTCCAAGCTGGCGGCATAAGGCAGGCACCATGAAACTGATCATCCTCGACCGCGACGGCGTCATCAACCACGACTCGCCCGACTTCATCAAGTCGCCGCAAGAGTGGACGCCGATTCCCGGTTCGCTGGAAGCGATCGCGCGCCTGAACCAGGCCGGTTACCGGGTCGTGGTGGCGACCAACCAGTCGGGCATCGCGCGCGAACTGTTCGACATCGCCACCCTCAACGCGATCCACGCCAAGATGCACGCGGCCGCCCAACTGGCGGGCGCGGACATCGACGCCATCTTCTTCTGTCCCCATGCGGCGATCGACGGCTGCGACTGCCGCAAGCCGAAGTCGGGCATGTTCGAAGAAATCGGCAAGCGCTTCAAGCTGAACCTGAAGGGCGTGCCGACGGTGGGCGATTCGCTGCGCGACCTGCAGTCCGGTTTCAACAGCGGCTGCACGCCCTACCTGGTACTGACCGGCAAAGGCGAGAAGACCCACGCTACCGGCGGCCTGCCGCCCGGCACCCAGGTCTATCCCGACCTGGCCGCGATGGTGAGCGCCTTCCTCAAGCCCGCGGTGCAGGCCAGCCAGGTAGCGCAGGCTATTGCGGCAGAGCCGTCGAATAATTAAAAAGATGTTTGTCCTGAACCCGATCGTTGTCCGGAGCCCCTTTGCGTAATTCTTTCCTGTTCCTGCGTTCCCTGCTGTTCACGGCCGTGATGATCGTGGCCACCATCGTCTGGGCCTGCGTCTGCTTCCTGGCCGCCCCGCTACCGTACAACAAGCGCTTCTGGGTCACCTCGCGCTGGAATGTCTTCATCATCTGGTGCGCGCGCGTGATCTGCGGCATCCGCTACGAATTCAAGGGCTACGAGAATCTGCCGGACGCGCCGGCGATCGTGCTGTCGAAGCACCAGTCGGCATTCGAGACCATCTTCCTGCTGCCGAACCTGACGCGGCCCCTGGTGTATGTCTTCAAAAAGGAAATCCTGTACATCCCGTTCTTCGGTTGGGCCATGGGATTGCTGCGCATGATCCCGATCGACCGCAAGCAAGGCAAGAACGCGTTCGCGCAAGTGGTGCGGCGTGGACGGCAACGCCTGGCGGACGGCCAATGGATTATCATGTTCCCGGAAGGGACCCGGATCCCGGTCGGCCAGAAGGGCAAGTACAAGAGCGGCGGCGCGCGCCTGGCGGTGGAAACACAGGCCGTGGTGGTGCCGATCGCGCATAATTCGGGCGAATGCTGGCCGAAGAACTCCTTCATCAAGCGCCCGGGCCTGATCACCGTCTCGATCGGCAAACCGATATCGCCGCAAGGCCATACCCCTGACACTCTGATGCAAGAGGTAGAAAATTGGATAGAGTCGGAAATGCGCGTCATTTCGCCCCACGCCTACAAAGGTGGTTGAGCGACGTCGAAACCCAGATCAGGAATTCGAAACCCCAGCACAGCATGGCATCATCCAGGATGGACAGCCACCAGCTTGAATTATTTGCACAAGAGTTTTTCGCGGCGCTGCGGCCTTCCGGCAAGCCAGCGCCGCCGGCGCAGCCTTTGTTCAAGGCGCCGCCCGCCCCACCCCGCACCAACCTTCCCGTGCCCCCGGTCGGCGCCAATGACCCGCCATTAAAACGCATCGCGCTCGGCGCGCACACAGTGGAATACGCGCTGCGCCGTTCGTCGCGCCGCTCGATCGGCTTCATGATCGACGACGACGGCCTGCGCGTGACGGCGCCGCGCCGCGTCACCCAACTCGACATCGACAACGCGCTGCGCGCCAAGGGCCGCTGGATCGTCGGCAAGCTGCTCGAACGGGGCGAACGGCGCGAACAGCGCCAGCAACGCGCGCCGCTCGAATGGAAAGACGGCGCGCGCCTGCCCTACCTGGGTGGCGAGATCACGCTGCGGCTCGAAGACGCGGAGCGCAGCCACTGCCAGTTCGATGCGCCGAACCGCGAGCTATGGATCGGCGTGGTGCCGGGGCTGTCCGAGTGGCAGCTCAAGGAGCGCGTCAAGCTGTGGTTCCAGGCCGAAGCCAGGCGCGTGTTCGGCGAGCGGCTCGATCATTTTGCGCCGCGCCTGAACGTGGCCTACAGCGCCTTCACGCTGTCGTCGGCCGGCTCGCGCTGGGGTTCGTGCACGGTGGGCGGCAGCATTCGCCTCAACTGGCGCCTGATCCACTATCCGCTGGCCCTGGTCGATTACGTAGTGGCGCACGAACTGGCGCACCTGCGCGAGATGAACCACAGTGCTGCATTCTGGGCCACGGTGGCCGAGGTGTATCCGGATTACGATGGCGCGCGCCTGGCGCTGCGCAAGCGCTCGCACGAGATGCCGGTGTTGTTCGAGGAGTGAGTGGCGGCGGCGCAAGCCGTCGCCTGGCGCAGCGTGATCAGCGCACGCTCAATTCGTGGCGCGCCGCCGCCAGGCCGCGCATCGCCGCCACCTGCGGTTCGGACAGGCAGCGAAACGGAATCGGCAGCGTGCCGCGCTTGAGCACCATCATGAAGCCGCGTGAATAAGTGCGCACCGCGCTGACATCGTCCCATTCGATCAGCGTCACGCCGCCGCTGGTGCGCACGATGCCGTGCTGGTCGATGGTGAATTCGTAGGTGCGCCGACCACGTCCGAGCAGCACGAAATTGAGCGCTGCGCCAACCGTGCTGCGAAGGCGCAGCCACAGGCTGGCCGGCCAGCGCACGCGGCGCCGGCGAATCAGGAAGCCGCCATGCTGCCACATGAAACTGGTGTACTCGCCCAACGTATAACGCACGAAGAAATGCAGCGCGTCGAGCGGCACCACGCTGGCGCTGCTGCGCGGCGGCATCAGTACCTTGTCGGGCGATCCAACAATCATTGTCGTCTCCAGAACCTGTGCCGCCTGCTCCTGGACCAGAACAGCGACGGGCTTTCCACTACCAACCGGTCTCGGGTGATTGAACGACAACATGTGCATCCCCTTGTTTTGTACCGTGCAAACAGGAATGGTATCAAAACCTAGCGAATTACCCGTTGCATGAGTTCAACAGTGCGCAGGGTGGCGCCGCGATGGCGGCGTGCGAACGCCAGCGCCCTGGCGCCCATCTCCATGCGCGCCGCATGTTCGCGCAGCAGGCGCGCCGCTTCGCGCGCCAAGCCCTCGGCATCGGCCACGCGCAGCGCGGCGCCATCGGCCACCGCCTCGATCGTAGCGTCGAGGAAGTTGAAGGTGTGCTCGCCCACCAGCACCGGTTTGCCGAGCGCGCAGGCTTCGATCAGGTTCTGGCCGCCCAATGGCAGCAGGCTGCCGCCGATATAGGCGCAGTCGCAGGCGGCGTAATAGGCGAACATCTCGCCCATCGAATCGCCGAGCAGCACGTCGGCGCCATCGACGCCGCGCTCGGCATCAAGCTGCGAACGGCGCGCCAGCGTCAAGCCACGCTCGCGCACCAGCGTAGCGACTTCGTCGAAGCGCTGCGGATGACGCGGCACCAGCAGCAGCAAGGCGCCAGCGGGTTTGTCAGCCAGGCGCTGCCAGGCGTCGAGGATCAGCGCTTCTTCGCCCTCGCGCGTGCTGGCGCACAGGAACACCGGGCGCTCAGGTCCGCCGGCGCGGATCCGCGCGCGCAGCCAGTCGCCTTTTTCCAGCGCCGCCGGCGGCGGCGTGACATCGAACTTGACGCTGCCGGTAACGACCACGTTCGGTGCGCCCAGCGAGCCGATACGCGCCGCGTCAAGCTCGGTCTGGGCCGCCACCAGCGTGAACGAACGCGCAGCCTCCTGCATCACCGCGCCGGCCTTCTGCCCGCGCCGCAACGAGCGCTCGGACAAACGCGCGTTGGCCAGCACGATCGGCACGCCGGCGCGTTTGCAGGCGTGGATCAGGTTGGGCCAGACTTCGGTCTCCATCAGGATTACCGCGCGCGGCCGGTGGCGGCGCAGGAAGCGCCGCGTCATGGCGCCCGTGTCGTACGGCAGATAGGCCTGCACCAGGCGCTCGCCGTGATGCGCGTACAGCTGGCGTCCGGTGGCGCGACCGGTTGGCGTCATGTGGGTCAGCAGGATGCGGCAATCGGGATAGGCCGCCAGCAGCGCGTCGATCACCGGCTCGGCGGCGCGCGTCTCGCCGACCGACACCGCATGCACCACGATCGTCGGCCGGCCGCTCAGCGCAGGGCCACCCCGGGCCAGGCGTTCGCCCCAATGCGCGCGGTAGCCCGGCTCCTTGCGCCCGCGCCACCACAGGCGTCCCAGCACGGCCGGCAGCGCCAGCCACCACAAGCCCGAATATAAAGTGCGGTTCATGATCGCGCCAGCAACGCGCGCGCCGCGGCGACGACTTCTGCGCTCGACGGCGGCGCGCCCAGGTCGCCCAGGTTGACGATTTGTTCGGACCAGTTGCCCTCGGTCTTCCAGCGCGGCGAATCGCAATAGATCTCGATCGTCGGTCGCACGAAGGCGGCCGCGATGTGGGTCAGGCCGGTGTCGACGCCGACCGCGAGGCGTGCATGCTGGGCCAGCGTGACCGCGTCCATCATCGACAGCCTGGGCAGCACGCGCGCGTTCGGCATCGATGCGGCCAGCGTCTCGGCGTCGCGCCGTTCGGCCGCCGAACCCCATGGCAGCAGCACCGGCATCGGCGCCAGCGCCGCAGCCAGGGCGATCCAGTTGGCGTCGTCCCACTTCTTGGCCGCGCGCGCGGTTCCGTGGAAGAAGACGGCGTAATCCTCATGCGGCAGAAAGTCGGGCCTGGTGCTCGCATCCGGGGCCGGCAGGCCGAAGTCGGGCGCCGCATCGACCGGGTAGCCCAGCGCATTGCCCGCCACCAGACGGCCGCGCGCCACGGCATGGGTGCGCGGATCGAGGGCGATGCTGTCGGTATGGAACAGGCGCGAGACGCCTTCGTAGCCCGAGCCTTCGCTGCCGTTGGCCAGGCCGACCTTCTTGCCGCCCTTCTTGATGCGCGCGGCGCCCATGATGATGCCGGTCTTGAGCAGGCCCTGGGTGTCGAACACATAATCGTATTCTTCTTCGCGCAGGGTGCGCAAGAAAGCGCGGATTTCGGCCCGCGTTTCTTTCTTGCCCAGGCTCTTGCGCCAGCGCCGCAGCGCCCAGGGCATGATCTTGCGCACGTTGGGATTGAGGCGCACCAGGCTGACGTAGCCCTCTTCCACCACCCAGTCGATGCTGGCGCCGGGATGGCGCCGCAGCAGGTCGGCCACCATCGGCAGGTTATGCAGCACGTCGCCCAGCGACGACACGCGCACCAGTAGAATTTTCAAGCGCGTGACCTCAGAACGGCAGTTCGGCGTCCGGCTTGGCGGCCAGGATCACGCTCTTGAATTCGGCCTGGATGCGCGCCAGCGCGTCCGGGTTCTCGCCTTCGAAACGCAGCACCACCACCGGCGTCGTGTTCGACGAACGCGCCAGGCCGAAGCCGTCTGCGTACTCGACGCGCAGGCCGTCGATGTCGTTGATTTTTTCCGAGCTCGGGAACACCGCGTTGGCGCGCAGGCTGTCGATCAGCGTGAAGTTCTCGCCCTCTTGCAGGTGCAGGTGCAGCTCAGGGGTGCTGCTGGCCATCGGCAGGCCGTTGAGCAGCGCCGATGGATCGCTCTCCCTAGTCAGGATCTCGAGCATGCGCGCGCCCGAATACAGACCGTCGTCGAAACCGTACCAGCGGTCCTTGAAGAAGATATGGCCGCTCATCTCGCCGCCCAGCGGGGCGCCGGTTTCCTTGAGCTTGGCCTTGACCAGCGAGTGGCCGGTCTTCCACATCAGCGGCTTGCCGCCATGCTGCTCGATGTACGGGGCCAGGTGGCGCGTGCACTTGACGTCGTACAGGATCTCGCCGCCCGGATTACGCGACAGCACATCGGCCGCGAACAGCATCATCTGGCGGTCGGGGAAGATGATCTGGCCATCCTTGGTCACCAGGCCGAGGCGGTCACCATCGCCGTCGAAGGCCAGGCCGATCTCGGCGTCGGTCTCTTGCAGCGCGCGGATCACGTCCTGCAGGTTTTCCGGGTGCGCCGGGTCAGGATGGTGGTTGGGGAAGGTGCCGTCGACGTCGCAGAACAGTTCGATCACGTCGGCGCCCATGCCGCGGAACAGGTCACCGGCGAAGGCGCCGGCCACGCCGTTGCCGCAGTCGACGACGATCTTGATCGGGCGCGCCAGCTTGACGTCGCCGATGATGCGCTCGAGGTAGGCGGCGCGGATGTCATGGGTGCTGTAGCCGCCGCGCTGCGCGGCGACCGCGCCGTCATGGGCGGCGATGCTGTCGTGCAGGCCGGTGATGGCGTCGCCGTAGATCGCCTCGCCCGCCATCACCATCTTGAAGCCGTTGTAGTCGGGCGGATTGTGGCTGCCGGTGACCATGATGCCGGAACGGGTGTCGAGCACGTTGGTGCCGAAATAGACCATCGGCGTTGCCACCATGCCCAGGTCGATCACGTCGACGCCGGCGTCGCGCAAGCCTTCGGCCAGTGCGCTCGTCAGTTCAGGTCCGGACAGGCGGCCATCGCGGCCGATCACGACCTTGCTCTCGCCCTTGGCCAGCGCGGCGGCGCCAAAGGCGCGGCCAATGTGGCGCGCGATGCCGGCGTCGAGGGTTTTGCCGATGATGCCGCGAATGTCGTAGGCCTTGAAGATCGTTTTCGAGAGAGCAACCATGTTCGTCCTTGAAATACTGGAGCGGCGTGCGTGCGGCGTCATCGGCAGCATCACAGCCAGGTGTTGGAGGAATGACAAAATTGCTTGCTATTGTACCGGCAAGCGTCAAGGCGTGGGAGTGGCGCGGATCAGGCGTACATTCATGGGAAACAGGTTGGCAGCGCGCTGCTGAATGAATGCGGCCGCAGCATGGCAGCGAACTGCCGATGCCGGCGTTCAGGAAGAACGCCAGACATGGTTGCCGGATCGATGCAGCGGGTGCATCTGATCCGGCTTGCCGCTCCGGCTGGCGGAGCGGCGTAGGTGCTTATACGCGCAGGTCGTCGATCGACTTGCCGCCTTCAACCCATTCCTTGACCCATTTTGGCTGACGGCCACGGCCGGTCCATTGCTGGGCATTATCTTGTGGGTGACGGTAACGCACTGCAACCGATGCGCCTTTCGAGCTACGGCCGCCGGCCGCAATCAGATCCTTGAGCGACATACCAACGCTTTGCGCAATCGCCTGGATTTGTTCACGCGCTTTTTGCACATCCTGGACTTCGCGTTTTTTCATTTCCTGCTTGATTTGCTCTTGCAGGTTACGCATATCGCCTACGGACATATTCGACAGATCCATCATCGTTCCTCGTTCGTTAAAAAATGAATACAGATTCAGCAATTGCTTGCCCTGGGAATTCTCACCAATTGTCGCAACATACTAACATCAATATTACACTAATCATCTTTCCGGTTTAAAAAAAGCCAGCGTGGAGACTTGAATCGAACAATGCGCCCATACAACCAAAGGTAACTGATTATGAACAACAAACAGAAAAACATCAGTACCGCTGTGTTTTTCCAGAACACCGTCGCCGGTATCACTGCAGTCAATGAAAACAGCCATAAATAAGGCGAGGTGCGCGCATTGCGTTTCATCAGTGCGCGTGCTTCGCGTGGCCCGACTGTCCATTGCACGATGCGCCGGAAAATCAAACTGTGCAGGTGAATCCCATCCGGCATTGCCGGTGACTTGCCGCGTACGAACATACGCCGATAAGCCGAAAAGATGGTTTCGAAAGCAGGATAAATCAGCAGCAAAGCGGCATACCAGGTCGATACGCCGGGATTGCGCATCACCAGCAGCAGCGTCAGTTCTCCCAGCAGGAAGCCGATGAAATAGGCGCCGCCGTCGCCAAGGAAAATCAGGCCGACCGGATAGTTCCAGATCAGGAAGCCGGCCGTGGCGCCGGCCACGATCAGCGCCGCCACCAGCACGAACATATCACCCACCTGCAGCGCCACATAGGCCAGCGACAGCAGCATGAAGATGCAGACCACGCTGGCCAGGCCATTGAAGCCGTCGATGATATTAATCGCATTGGCGATGCCGGCCACTGCCAGCAGCGTCAGCGGCAGCACCAGCCAGAGCGCGTGCAGGCTGATGACTTCCCATGGCAGATCGAGCCGCACGACACGCGCATCGAGCAGCCAATAGCCGAGGCCGGCTGCAATCAGCGTCAATAGCAAGCGGCGCCCGGGAGATACCTTGCCGGTATAGTCTTCGACAATGCCGCCAGATAAGGCAATTGCCCCGCATCCAATCAGGCTCATCAGCCAGGGCGCCAATGCCGGCTGGCGTAAAACGGAAATTCCGGAAGCAAAGACGACAGCAAAGAAAATCGGAATGCCGCCGATGCGCGCTACCGCATGCGTATGCACTTTTTGCACGCCGCCAAAATCGCCGTCGAGTGCCATTCCGCTTTTATGCGCGCCCTTGATTACCAACAGTGTCAGCAATGCGCAGGACAGGAAGCTCACAAAAAAGGAGAACATGGTTATTTTCTTTCGGCGCCATTCGTGGCGTCTTTCAGCGCAGCGGCGGCACGAAATAGCACAGCCACTACACCATTAATCAGGCCCGCATTCGAATGTGCGGCGCCGATGAATACCGACCAGCCGATTCATTGTACCGGAATGATCCGGCAAATTCGGGCGCATGCCTTTATCGTGCCGGACCTGTTGGAAATGCGTCAACCCCCGATCACATGCGCCTGCGCGGCGCATGTGAATGGTGTAGACAAGACAGCCGATGCACGCATCATCGGGAAGGTCAGCGCAGGCACAGGGCCAGTGCTTCACGCCAGTCGGGCAGCCGGCAGAAACGGTGCGTCAGCTTGCTCGTATTCAGGCGCGAATTATGCGGGCGCCGCGCGATTTGCGGATAATCGCTGCTGGCGATCGGCGTCACGCGGCAAGGGCTGCCACTTTCTTCCATGATCGCTTGTGCAAAACCGGCCCAGCTGGTTTCGCCAGCGGCCGCCAGATGATATATACCGCGCGACTCGCGCCACCAGCGCGCGCCGCCAATCTGCGCCTGCACCAGAATGTGGGCCGTGGTCTGGGCCACGGTGCGGCTCCAGGTCGGCGCGCCGATCTGGTCGTCCACCACCCGCACCTCGTCGCCGCTGGCGGCCAGGCGCAGCATCGTGCGCAGGAAGTTATTGCCATGCATGCCGTAAACCCAGCTGGTGCGCAGGATCAGGTAGGGAATGCCGGACGAAACGATCGCCTGCTCGCCCAGCATCTTGGTTTCACCATAGACATTGAGCGGCGCGGTACGGTCGCCTTCGACATAGGGCCCGTCCTTGGCGCCATCGAACACGTAGTCGCTCGAAAAATGCACCAGCGCCGCCCCCACCTCGCGCCCTACCAGCGCCATCACGCCGGGCGCCTGGGCGTTGACCCGCAGGGCCAGCTCGGGGTCGCTTTCGGCGCGGTCGACCGCCGTGTAGGCGGCGGCGTTGACGATCAGGTCGGGCGCCAGATGGCGCACGCAATCGCGCACCTGGTCCAGGTTCGCCAGGTCGAGCCGATCGTGGCCGCACGCGACGATCTCGCCAAGGCCTTGCAGGCAGCGCAGCAATTCGTAGCCGACCTGACCGTCAGCACCGGTAAGCAAGATCTTCATGCGAACACCTCGGCCTGCGCCAGCGGCGTGCCGGCTTGGTCCTTGGCCGACAGGATCGGTTCACCGGGCAGCGGCCAATCAATGCCCAGCGCCGGGTCGTTCCAGAGCAGCGTGCGCTCGTGCCGGGGCGACCAGTAGCCGGCGGTCTTGTACAGGCATTCGGCCTGCTCGCTCAGGGTCACGAAACCATGCGCGCAGCCGGGCGGCACCCACAACTGACGCCGGTTCTGGCTCGACAGTTCGGCGCCCATCGCTTGCCCGAACGTGGGCGAACTGCGGCGCAGGTCGACGACCACGTCATACACGCTGCCGGCGATCACGCGCACCAGTTTGCCCTGCGGGACGCCGACCTGGTAATGCAGGCCGCGCACCACGCCGCGCCGTGAGCGCGAATGGTTGTCCTGCACGAAGTCGGGCGCGAGCCCGGTCGCTTCATGGAAGCGGCGCGCGTTGTAGCTCTCGTAAAAAAAGCCGCGTTCGTCCTCGAACACCTGCGGCTCGAGCAGGAACACGCCATCGAGCGCAGTGGCGCTGCACTTCATCGCGGCACCCGGTCGCCCAGCACGCGCAGCAGGTACTGGCCATAATTGCTGTTGCGGATCGGATGCGCCAGTTGCTCCAGCGCGCCGGCGTCGATGTAGCCGCGGCGGTAGGCGACTTCTTCGGGCACGCCGATCTTCAGGCCCTGGCGGTGTTCGATGGTCGAGATGAATTGCGAGGCGTCGAGCAGCGAATCGCAGGTGCCGGCGTCGAGCCAGGCGAAGCCGCGCCCCATCAATTCGACGTGCAGCTTGCCGGCTTCGAGGTAGGCGCGGTTGACGTCGGTGATCTCGAGTTCGCCACGTGCGGAGGGCGCGATCGAAGCCGCAATGTCGGCCACCTGGCCATCATAGAAATACAGGCCAGTCACGGCGTAGCTCGACTTGGGGCGGGCCGGCTTTTCCTCGATCGACAGCGCCTTGAAGCGTTCGTCGAATTCGACCACGCCATAGCGCTCGGGATCGAGCACGTGGTAGGCAAACACGGTGGCGCCCTCGTCGCGCCCGCCGGCGGCCAGCATACGCGGCTCGAGGCCGTCGCCGTAGTACAGGTTGTCGCCCAGGATCAGGGCCGACGGCTTGCCATCGATAAATTGACGGCCAATGAGATAGGCCTGTGCCAGGCCTTCCGGCTTTGGCTGCACCGCGTACTGCAGGTTCAGGCCCCATTGGCTACCGTCGCCGAGCAATTGCTCGAAGCGGGGCTGGTCGTGCGGCGTGCAGATGACCAGGATGTCGCGGATGCCGGCCAGCATCAGCGTCGTCAGCGGGTAATAGATCATCGGCTTGTCGTACACCGGCAGCAATTGCTTGGAGACGGCCACCGTCATCGGATACAGGCGGGTACCGGAACCACCGGCCAGGATGATGCCCTTGCGCGCTTGCGTTTGTACCTGTCCGATCATGCCTGCCCCCGCGTGCCGTAATTGCGTTCGACCCATTCCTGATAAGCGCCGCTGTGTATCCGCGCCACCCAGTCCTGGTGCGCGAGATACCAGCGCACCGTGTGCTCCAGACCGGCGCCGACATCGTACGTCGGCTGCCAGCCGAGTTCGCGCCGGATCTTGCCGGCGTCGATCGCATAGCGCCGGTCGTGTCCCGGGCGGTCGGCCACGAACGCGATCTGTTCGCGCCGGCTGCGCCCTGCCGGTACGAGACGGTCGAGAATATCGCACAGCGCATGGACCACGTTGAGGTTCGTCATTTCGTTGGACCCGCCGATGTTGTACATCTGGCCGGGCGCGCCAGCCTGCAGCACGCGCCGGATCGCCGCGCAATGGTCGCCCACATACAGCCAGTCGCGCACTTGCTGGCCGTCGCCATACACCGGCAAGGGCTTGCCGGCCAGCGCATTGGCAATCATCAGGGGAATCAGCTTTTCAGGGAACTGGAATGGCCCGTAATTGTTCGAACAGTTCGTGGTCAGGGTCGCCAGGCCGTAGGTATGGTGCCAGGCGCGCACCAAATGGTCCGACGCCGCTTTCGATGCTGCGTAAGGACTATTCGGTGCATACGGCGTGCTCTCGCTGAAGGCGGCGTCGTGCGGACCGAGCGTGCCATACACCTCGTCGGTCGAGACGTGCAAAAAGCGGAACGCGGCGCGCTCACCCTCGCTCAGCCCAGCCACATATGCGCGCGCCGCTTCCAGCAGCGTGTAGGTGCCCACCACATTGGTTTGCACAAAATCACCCGGCGCATGGATCGAGCGGTCGACGTGGCTTTCGGCCGCGAAGTGCAGGATCGCGCGCGGCCGGTGCTGACGCAGCAGCGCCGCGACCAGTGCGCCGTCGCCGATGTCGCCGCGCACGGACACGTGGCGCGGGTCGTCGCCCAGGCGCGCCAGGTTTTCCAGGTTGCCTGCATAGGTAAGCTGGTCCAGGTTGACGACCGCTTCATCCGAACCGGCAAGCCAGTCGAGAATGAAGTTGGATCCGATAAAACCGGCACCACCAGTGACCAAAATCATTTAGTATCATCCGCCAAAGCAATAAGTTCCACCGGCCATTCTACGTGAAGCCGTCTTTTCCATCGACATGGCGGCAGGGCCTCGCGGTGCTGTCAGAATAAGAACATGAAAACATATGCCATCGGCGACCTGCAGGGCTGCGCCCATGAAGCGCAACTGCTGCTAGAACATATCTTTGAAGCGGGCGGGAGTGACGCCCGGATTCTCTTCGTCGGCGACCTGATCAACCGCGGTCCGGATTCGCTGGGCGCGCTGCGGCGCATGAAGGCGCTGTCCGAATCGAGCGGCGGGCGCGTCGAAGCCTTGCTCGGCAACCATGACCTGCACCTGATCGCGGTCGCCGTTGGCGCCCAGCGCAAGAGCCGCTCGGACACACTCGACGCCATCCTGGAAGCGCCCGACTGCGACGCGCTGATCGCCTGGCTGCGCCAGCGTCCGCTGGCGATGCTGGTCGACCAGCACTTGCTGGTGCACGCCGGCGTGGCGCCGCAGTGGGATGCGGCGCAGACCATGGCGCTGGCCGGCGAAGTCGAAGCCATGCTACGCTCGGACGGCTATGTCGACTTCCTGGCGGCGATGTACGGCAACGAGCCGGATCTGTGGGACGACAGCCTGACCGGCATCGCGCGCCTGCGCTGCATCGTCAACGCCCTGACCCGCATGCGCCTGTGCACGCCGGACGGACGCATGGACTTCAAGCACAAGGAAAGCGAAGCGGGGCCGCAAGGCTCGAACTTGCTGCCGTGGTTCGACCTGCCGGGGCGGCGCACGCAAGACGTGACGGTGGTGTTCGGCCACTGGTCGGCGCTGGGCCTGATCCAGCGCCCCGACCTGATCGGCCTGGACAGCGGCTGCGTGTGGGGCGGCAAACTGACCGCGGTGTGCCTGGACGACCGCGCGCTGTTGCAGGTCGATTGCCCCGAGTACCAGGCGCACGGCGGCAAGAAGGGCTAGGCGCTCTGCACTTCGGCCGCAGGAGCCAGCGCCGCCGCCACCGCTTCCTGCGCCGCCAGCGCCAGCTCGCGCCGGTGCGCGCCCCTGCCCTCGATCGGCGCCAGGCACACCAGGCGCGCCGTCACCGGTGTGCCTTTCAAAATCTTGAACAGGCTGTCGACGAAGGTGGTGTCATCGGCGTACTCGATCGAGTGCTGGAAACGGCCATCGGCATCCAGATACGCCAGCGCATACGGCTGCACCTGCACCCCGGCGTCGACCGCGGCCTCGAACAGGTTGGCGTGAAACGGCAGCACCTGCCCCTGCAGGCCGGTGGTCCCTTCCGGGAACAGCGCAACCCGCTGGCCGTCTTGCAGTACCTCGACCAGGCCCTTGAACACATGGCGCAATTCACGCCGGTTGCCGCGCGCGATAAAGATGGTGCCGGCGCCGGCCGCCAGCCAGCCCATCACCGGCCAGGCGCGGATCTCGGCCTTGGCCACGAAGCGGCACGGGTTGAGCGCATTGATGACGAAGATGTCGAGCCACGACACGTGATTGGCCACGATCAGCGCATGCGCCAGCGCCGGCGCGCCGCGCGCCGGCTCGACCCGCACCCGGCACAGGGCCAGCAGGCGGCGCGACCAGCTGCGCGTGATGCGCTCGCGCAGGCCTGGGCCGGCAAATGGAAACACCAGCGCGCATGCGGTCAGGCCGACGAACAGGTGAACGGCAATGCGCGCCAGGCGCCAGGCCAGTGAGATGGTCAAGATAGTGAGCAGAAAACGATTCGCCCGGCGCCGTCGGCGCCAGGCCGGGCATTAGTTTGACGGCTTGCGCGAATACGCCACGCGGCCACGCACGATGGTGGTCATGACCTGCCCCGCCAGCTCGTAGCCAAGGAACGGCGTGTGCTTGCCCTGGCTGGCCAGCGCGCGGCCCTCCACCATCCAGCGCGCATCCGGGTCGAACAGCACCACGTCAGCCGCTGCGCCGACGCTGAGCGTGCCCGCGTCGAGGCCGGCGATGCGCGCCGCGCCGTGGGTGAGCTTGGCGATGGCCTGGGTCAGCGCGCCGGCGCCGCGGCCCTCCTGCGCCCATTTCAGGCTCAGCGACAGCAGCAGTTCGAGGCCGGTGGCGCCGGGCGAGGCTTCGCCGAACGGCAGCAGCTTTTCATCGTCGTCGACCGGCGTGTGGTCGGAGCAGATCGCGTCCACGGTGTCGTCCAGCACGGCGGCGCAGATCGCATCGCGGTCGCGGCTTGACCTCAAGGGCGGGGTCAGGCGCGCGTTGGAATCGAAGAAGCCGATGTCGGCATCGGTCAGGTGCAGGTGGTGCACGCCGACGTCGCAGGTGACCGGCAAGCCTTCCTTCTTGGCGGCGCGGATCAGGTCCAGGCCGGCAGCCGACGAAATGCGGCACAGGTGCACGCGCGCGCCGGTGGCCCGCACCAGTTCGAAAATCGTGTGCAGCGCAATGGTTTCTGACATCACCGGCACGCCCGACAAACCCAGGCGCGAAGCCAGCGGGCCGCTGTGGGCCACGCCGCCGCGACCGATGTGCGGGTCTTGTGGGCGCAGCCAGACCGTGAAGCCGAAGGTCTTGGCGTACTGCAACGCGCGCAGCAAGACCGTGGTGTCGAGGATCGGTTCTTCGGCCTGGGCGAAGCCGACGCAGCCGGCTTCGGTGAGTTCGGCCATTTCGGTCAGGGCCTTGCCCTTGAGGCCGACGGTGAGTGCGCCCAGCGGATGCACATTGGCTTGATCGACGATGCGCGCGCGGTGCTTGAGCATCTCGACCAGGCCCGGTTCGTCGAGCACCGGATCGGTGTCGGGCGGGCACACCAGCGAAGTGACGCCGCCCTGCAGCGCGGCCTGCAGCTCGGATTCGAGCGTGGCCTTGAATTCGTAGCCCGGCTCGCGCAGGCGCGCCGACAGGTCGACCAGGCCGGGCGCGACCACCAGGCCGTTCGCGTCGATGCTGTGCTGCGCCGTGAAATCGGCGCCGCCGGCGACGATCTTGCCGTCGGCGATAAACAGGTCCTGCACGGCATCGATGCCGTTCGCCGGGTCGATCACGCGCCCGTTCTTGATATGAATGTTCATGCGTGGGTTCCTGCCAAAATGCTCATCACCGCCATCCGGACCGCGATCCCGAACGTCACCTGCGGCAGGATCACTGCCTGGCTGCCGTCGGCCACCGCCGAGTCGATCTCGACCCCGCGGTTCATCGGGCCCGGGTGCATCACGATCGCGTCCGGTTTCGCCAGCGCCAGGCGCTCGGGCGTCAGGCCGTAGCTCTTGAAATACTCTTGCGCCGACGGCAGCAGCGCGCCGCTCATGCGTTCGTTCTGCAGGCGCAGCATGATGATCACGTCGACGTCCTTCAGGCCTTCATCGATATTGGTGAAGGTGCGCACGCCCATCTGGTCCAGGCCACCGGGCAGCAGCGTGTGCGGGCCGATCGCGCGCACCTCGGGCACGCCGAGCGTGGTCAGGGCGTGGATGTCGGAGCGCGCCACGCGGCTGTGCAAAATGTCGCCGACGATGGCCACGCGCAGGTTGGTGAAGTCTTTCTTGTAGTGGCGGATGGTGTACATGTCGAGCAGACCCTGGGTCGGGTGCGCGTGGCGGCCGTCGCCGGCATTGACCACGTGCACGTCGGACCGGGTGCGGTTCAGGTGCTGGGCGATCATGTACGGCGCGCCCGACTGCGCGTGGCGCACCACGAACATGTCGGCATGCATCGCCGCCAGGTTGTCGATGGTGTCGAGCAGCGACTCGCCCTTGGTGGTCGACGAAGCCTGGATATTCAGGTTGATGACGTCGGCCGACAGGCGCTTGGAAGCGATCTCGAAGGTGGTGCGGGTGCGCGTCGAATTCTCGAAGAACAGGTTGAACACGCTTTTACCGCGCATCAGCGGCACCTTCTTGACCTCGCGGTCCGAGATGCCGACGAAGCTCGAGGCGGTATCGAGGATGTGGTCGATATGCGCCTTCTTGAGCCCCTCGATGGTGAGCAGGTGCTGCAGTTCGCCGTTTTTGTTGAGTTGCGGATTATTGTTCAGAATCGGCATTGTCTTGTTCGATGGTGAGCGAAAGTTGGCCGGACTCAAGCCGCTGCAGGCACAGCGACTGACCCGCTTCGAGGGTGGTGCGAAGACCGACGTAATCCGGGGCCACCGGCAGCTCGCGCCCGCCCCGATCGGCCAGCGCGGCCAGGCGGATGCAGCTCGGGCGGCCGTAGTCGAACAGCACGTTGATCGCGGCGCGCACGGTGCGGCCGGTCTGCAGCACGTCGTCGACCAGCACCACGGTGGCGCCGTCGACCGCGAACCGGATGTGGGTCGGCTTTACATCGGGATGCAGGCCCTTGCGGGCATAGTCGTCGCGGTAGAACGAGACGTCGATCGAGCCCAGGCGGCTGCTCAGGTCGAGGTCGCGCGCCAGCCGTTCGGCCAGCCAGGCGCCGCCCGAATGGATGCCGACGATGGCGGCGTCCTGCACGCCGTCCAGGCCCGCGCGAACCTGGCCCAGCAGCTCGCGGTACAGCGCCTCGGCGTCAAGGTGTTGATTAGTTGTTGGCATGAGCGTCAAAGTATTGTTGCAAAATAATGGCGGCCGCGCGGTCGTCGATCTTCTCGCCGCGCCTGGCCTGGATCACGGCCGACGAATAGCGCTCGTCGACCAGTTCCACCGGCAAGTCGAAACGGCCATGCAGTTGGTTGGCGAAGCGGCGGCTGCGCAGGGTCATGTCGTGCTCGGCGCCATCGGGATGGCGCGGCTCGCCCACGACCAGGCGCGCCGGCTGCCATTCGGCGATCAGCTCGCCGATGATCTTGAAGCGGGTGGCGTTGTCGATCGCCGCGATCACGCGCAGCGGCTGCGCCTGTCCGGTCAGGGTGTTGCCCATGGCGATGCCGATACGCTTGATGCCGAAGTCGAAACCCAGAACAATATCAACCATGCTGCCCGTTCAGCTCATGCATGGCCGGCTTCACTGGCCAGCATCAGCGGATCGATGCCGAGCAGCTTGATGGCGGCGTTGTAGCGCTCTTCGATCGGCAGGTCGAACAGCACGCGCGCGTCGGCGCCCACCGTCAGCCAGCCATTGCGCAGGATTTCTTCTTCGAGCTGCCCCGGGCTCCAGCCGGCGTAGCCGATCGAGACCAGCATGCGCGCCGGCCCGCCGCCGCTGGCGACCGCCTCGAGCACGTCGATCGAGGTGGTGAACGCGACGTCGTCGGTCACGCTGAGCGACGACGAATAGCGCCCGCCCGGCGAATGCAGCACGAAGCCGCGGTCATCCTGGACCGGGCCGCCGAACATGATCGGCTCGTCCACCACGGTCGCGCGCAGGCCTTCGGCCAGCTTCAGGTCGACGCGGTCGAACAGGGTTTCCATGGTCATGTCGGTCGGCTTGTTGATGACCACGCCGAGCACGCCTTTGTCGTTATGCTCGCAGACGTAGACGACGGTGCCGCCGAAGACCGGATCCTGGATCGACGGCATCGCGATCAGGAAGTGGTTTGCCAGGTTCAGGCCCGACGTGGCAGGGCCGGCCTGCGCAAGCGGGTCGTCCTGTTCGGGGGGCATGCCGGGCATCGGTAGAGTTTTGCCAACTTTGCTTTTTTTCATACGCTTGCTCTCAAAAAGGCGAACTCTCGACGAACTGTTGATGATCTTACCAACCATGAAGCCAATAATTCGGACCACAACAGTGGCTTTTCATTAGTTTACACCCATTTGACCCGCCGACCATCGCCAGCATTGCCATGCCTCGCCCCTGGCGCGCATGGTGGGCAGTAAAATCTGCACCCGCCTTGACCTCGCACATAGTGATGAACACAAGCAATTCCCTGGTCTGGTTTCGGCGCGACCTGCGCGCCTTCGACCATGCCGCGCTGTACCAAGCCCTTTCCACCTCGCGCCAGGTCCATTGCGTGTTCGTGTATGACACCGACATCCTGGATGGATTGCCGCGCGACGACCGGCGCCTGCGCTTCATCCACGCCAGCCTGGCCAGCCTGGATGCCGGCTTGCGTCAACTGGGAGGCTACCTGATCGTGCGCCACGGCAGCGCGCTCCAAGAAATCGTGACGCTGGTGAAGGAACTCGGCGTTTCCGAGGTGCACGCCAACACCGATTACGAACCGTCGGCGCTGGCGCGCGACGCGCAGGTGGCGCTGCAGCTGGCCGCCGCCGGCTGCGCCTTCCACAGCCACAAGGACCAGGTGATCTTCGAGAAAAACGAGGTGCTGACGCTGGCCGGCGGCGCATTCTCGGTGTTTACGCCCTACAAGAATGCCTGGCTCAAGCGCCTTGGCGCGCGGCCCGATACGCTGGCCGCCTATCCGGTCGATGCGGTGGCGCACGCCTTCGCGCCGCCCGCCAGCGCCAGCGCCTTGCCGGCGCTCGAAGAGATCGGTTTTACGCCCGGCGAAGCGCCGCTGGCGGCCGGGATGGAGGGCGCCGAAGAACTGTTCGAGGCGTTCGTCGACGCCATGCCCGACTATGGCCGCGCGCGTGACTTCCCGGCTGAAGACGGCACCTCGCGCCTGTCGACCCATTTGCGCTTCGGCACCACCTCGATCCGCCACCTGGTGCGCACGGCGCAGCAGATGATGCAGTCCGGCGCGGGCGGCAGCGGCGCTTCGGTATGGCTGTCGGAACTGATCTGGCGCGACTTCTATGCGATGGTCTTGTTCTGCAATCCGCACGTGGTTGACCGCGCGTTCAAGCCGGCCTTCGATGCCGTGGCCTGGGATGCCGATGCCGAGGCCGACGCCTTGTTTGCCGCCTGGTGCGAAGGCCGCACCGGCTATCCGCTGGTGGACGCGGCGATGCACCAGCTCAACCAGACCGGCTTCATGCACAACCGGCTGCGCATGGTCACGGCCAGCTTCCTGACCAAGGATCTGGGCGTCGACTGGAAGCGCGGCGAACGCTATTTCGCGCGCCAGCTCAATGACTATGACCTGGCCTCGAACAATGGCGGCTGGCAGTGGGCGGCCTCGACCGGGTGCGACGCCCAGCCCTGGTTCAGGATCTTCAATCCGGTGACGCAGTCGCAGCGCTTCGACGCGCGTGGCGAATTCATTCGGCGCTACCTGCCGCAGCTGGCCAGACTCGACGGCAAGCAGATCCACGCGCCGTGGCTGGTCAAGCCGCAGGCGCTGGCCGAACGCGGGGTGGTGCTGGGACGCGACTATCCGGCGCCGATCGTCGACCACGACGCCGCGCGCCGCCGCACGCTGGAGCGCTTCGCGGTGGTCAAGAAGGTGCTTGCGGTGGTGGACGACGCCGATGCGGGCGACGGCGACGATTGACGCCGTTCAGCCACGGCATCAGGTCTCGCGCCGCAACAGCTCCTCGATCGCCGCCAGCAGCACCGGCTCCTGATAGGGCTTGCCGAAATAGGCGTTCACCCCCAGGCCAAGCGCCACGTTGCGGTGCTTGTCGGCGGTGCGCGAGGTGATCATGATGATCGGGATATCTTTGGTGGCCTCGCCCGCGCGCACCTGGCGCGTCAGGTCGTAGCCGTCCATGCGCGGCATCTCGATATCGACCAGCATCAGGTCCGGCGCGCCGTCCGCGATCAGTTCGAGCGCCTCGACGCCGTCCTTGGCCAGCTTGACGCGATAGCCTTCACGTTCGAGCAGGCGCTGGGTTACGCGGCGCACGGTCAGCGAATCGTCGACCACCATCACCGTGGGACGGCGCGCCGGGCGCTCGACGAGCGCCTTGATGCGCGGCGCCGCGACCGCGTTCAGCGCCAGCGCCACCGGATCGAGGATCAGCACGATCTCGCCCGAACCGAGCACGGTGGCGCCGGCGATGCCCGCCACGCGCGACAGCTGCGGCCCGATGTTCTTGACCACCACTTCGCGGTTGCCCAGCACCTCGTCCACGCGCAACGCAATGCGTCCACTGCCGCCTTGCAGCACCAGCACCGGCGTCGAGCGCTGGCCGTGCGCGGCGCTTGCCTCGTCGTCGGCTTCGCCCAGCAGATCGGGCAGCGCATGCAGCGCCAGCGACTGGCCACCGAGTTCGATGCTGCCGGCCTCGATCGCCGCCGCCAGTTCGGCTTCGCGCACCTGCTGCACCTGCGCCACCAGCGTCGACGGCACCGCGTGGGTGCGCCCGCCGGCCACCACCAGCACCACCTGGGCCACGGCCAGCGTCAGCGGCAGGTGGATGGTAAAGCGCGCGCCCTGCCCCGGGGTCGAGTCGATTGTCACCCGTCCGCCCAGCGTGCGCGCCTCGGAGCGCACCACGTCCATGCCGACGCCGCGCCCGGCCAGTTCGGTCAGGGTGTCGGCGGTCGAGAAGCCGGGTTCGAAAATCAGTTCGGCCACTTGCTGGCTCGATGCTTCCGGGTCGTCCAGCAGGCCGGCCTCGATCGCCTTGGCGCGGATGCGGTCGAGATCGAGGCCGGCGCCGTCGTCGCTGAATTGAATCACGACTTCGTTGCCGTGCTGGCTGACCTGCACCAGCAGTTCGCCGGTCTCGGCCTTGCCGGCCGCCTGGCGCGCTGCGCGCGGCTCGATGCCGTGCACGATGGCGTTGCGCAGCAGGTGTTCGAACGGCGCGGCCATCTGTTCCAGCACGCCGCGGTCGATTTCGACCGCGCCGCCGCGGATGTCGAGGTTGACCCGCTTGTCGGTTTCCTTGGCGCTCTGGCGCGCCACCCGGAACAGGCGTTCGGACAGGCTGGCAAACGGCACCATCCGCACCCGCATCAGGTCACGCTGCAAGTCGCGCGTCATGCGCGCCTGGGCCGACAGTTCATCGAGCGTGCCATCGACCGTGCGCGCCAGGCTTTCCTGGAACGAGGCAACGTCGTCGACGCTCTCGGCCAGCATGCGCGTCAATTCTTGCAGGCGCGTGAAGCGGTCGAATTCAAGGGGATCGAATTCGCGTTCGCCCGCAATCGACAGGCGCGAGGCGATCTGCGATTCGGCCTGCATCTCGATCTCGCGCAGCTGGCGCCGCAGGCGCGCCACGTTGTCCGAGAAGTCGCCGAGCGAGCCTTTCAGGTTGCCGATCCGGTTTTCAAGACGCGAGCGCGTGATCGAGACTTCGCCGGCGCCGTTGACGACGCGGTCGAGGATGTCGGCGCGCACCCGCACCAGCGGCGAGCGCGTGGCCGGCGCCTCGAGCGGCGCCGCGCCCGGGGTGGCGTCCGGCTGCGGCTGCGCGGCGGCCGGTTGCTGCAGCGCTTCGAACAGCAGCAGCGCGGCGTCGTAGTTGGCCAGCAGCTCGTCGAACGCGGTCGGCGCCAGCGCCCTGGTGCCGGCGTGGACCATGTTCTCGATCTGGGTTTCCAGTTCGTGTGCGTGCTGGCCGAGGCGCATTGCGCCGGCCATGCGCGCGCTGCCCTTGACCGTGTGCAGGGCGCGCTGCATGCCCTGCGCGATCGCGGTATTGCCCGGCTCCTGCTGCCATTGACGCAGGTCGTGGCCGATCTGCGGCAGCAGGTCGGCGGCTTCTTCCAGGAACACCGGCAGCAGGTCGGCGTCGATCTCGTCGGCGTAGACCCCGGCGCCGGTCAGCTCGGTCTCGGAGAGCTGCCCGGACTCGGGCTCGGACTCGAGCCCGGACTGCGATTCAGGTTCAGATTCTGATTCAGGTTCAGATTCTGATTCAGATTCAGCTTCGTGCACGGCCAGCACCGCTTCATCCGGCGTCACCGCCACGAATGGCGCCTCGAACGGATCGCCGCCGAAGGCATCGAACAGATCGTCGATATCGTCCGCTGCGGCCGCTTTCGGCGCCGGCTCGGGCGTCACACGTGCTTCGAACGCGGGCGGCGCGGCCAGCAGGTCGTGGTAGGCGGCGGCGAACAGCGCGTCGAGCTTACCCGCCAGCGCCGGCTCGGCGGCGCCGTACAAGGCCGCCGCCTGGCTGCTGGCCAGGCGTTCGCGCAGTGCATGCAGGCCATCGATCAGGTCAGGCTGGGCCGGCGCCAGCTGGCCCAGCGTGAACACCTGCAGCATGGTGCGCGCGCGCGACAGGGTCGCATCGAGCAGGTCGAATTCATTCTCTTGCAGCGCAGCGCCGCTGACCTCGAGCTTTTCCAGCGTGGTTTCGAGCGCGTGCGCCAGTTCGCACAGCGCCGTGTAGCCGACCGTGGCCGAGGTGCCGGCCAGCGTGTGCGCGGCCGTGACCGCGTTGGCGTCGAGCGCGCTGTCAGGATGCAGGCGCAGCGTGGCCAGCGCGTTCTCGAGCGTTGCGCACAGCGCCTCGGCTTCGTCCAGGTAGACGTCGTGCAGCGCCTGCGGAATATGCAGGTCGCCCACATGCTGTACGCCGGCCGCATCGAGTTCGAGCGGCGCGTCGAGCAGCGGGATGTCGTCGAACACGGGTGCTTCGGCCCCGGTCTCTGGCGCTTGAACCAGGTCGTCGGGCACCGCCGCTTCGGCCTCTGCTTCGGCTTCGGCTTCAGCTTCGGCTTCGGCTACAGCTTCAGCCGGCGCCTCGAACGGACCGCCCTCCTGCACCCGCGCGGCGGCCGCAATCAGCGCCGCGCCATCGCGCTCGGGCGCGCGTCCGGCGGCCAGTTCGCTCACCCACGCATCGAGTTCGGCATACGCATGCGCCAGCAGCGCCAGCAAATCGGCGGTGGCGGCGCGGCCATCGGCCAGCCACACGTTCATCACGCGCTCGATCGCGGCGGCGGTGGCGCCAAAGGCGTCCAGCGCCACCATGCGGCTGCTGCCCTTGAGCGTGTGGAACGAGCGGCGCAGCTGGGTCAGTGTCTCCTGGTCGCCCGGTTCGTCGGCCGCGCGCGGCAGCGCCTGCACCACGAAGGCCAGCACTTCCTGCGCTTCGGCGATGAAGATCTCGAGCAGTTCGGCATCCACGCCTGGTGGCGTTGCGTCCGGGGCAGCGGGTGCCTCGGGCGCATCCGGACTTTCCTGCGCCGCCGGCGCGCTCTCGACAAACTCGAACGGCAGCTCGCGCAGCAGCGCCTTGTCGAGGTCGAACGTGAAGCGCCCCTTTGCCGCTTCGCTGTCCTGCGCCAGCAGATCGGCGAAGAAGCCGAGCGCGCCGATGTTCTGGGCGATATTGTGCAGCGACGCGTGCTGGCTGGTGACGTCGCCGTCAAGCGCCGCCAGTGCGCGCACTGCCTGGTCCACATGACGGGTGGCCAGCACCGCCTGCTCCAGGTCGAGGATCGCGAACGCGCCCTGCAAGCCATGCAGCACCGGCGTCGCCTGTTCCAGCACCGCGCGCCGCGCTGGGTCGTCGTAATACTCGTCGAGCAGCTTTTCGATCTGGCGCAGCCCGGCCTTGATCTCGCCCGCCACCACGGCCACGGTCTGGCCCTGCTGGATCTGGCGCGCCAGTTCGCCCTGCCACTGCGGCGCGTCGGGCGGGGTCTCGCCGGCGGCCAGCGCCAGCAAGCGCGCGCCGACCGCTTCGGCGTTCTCGGCGAAATCGTCGGGCAGCTGGCGCAGCTGATCGAGCCCGTTCTCGACGAACAGCATGGCGGCCGCCATCTCGAGCCCGAACTGGTCGTCGCGGCCCGACTGCACCGAATCGTTGGCCGCCCGTCCCAGTTCGCGCAGCAACTGCGCCAGCGCGGGCGCGCCCAGCTTTTCGCTGGCGCCGGCCAGGCGCGCCAGGGCGTCGTTGAAGTCGTTCTCCACCGCCATGTCGGCCTGGCCTTCGCCGGCGATGCGGTCCCAATCCGACTTGGTGCGCGCCAGCGCTTCGCGCGCTTCCTGCAACGCTTCCGGATCGAGCTTGCCGTAACGGCGCTCGGCGTAGTCGGGCGGCACCAGGCCATCGAGGCCAAATGCGTCGCGCAAGGCCTGCGCGTGGGGACCCGGCGCGCGCGCGGCGGCGATGAAGAACAGCGCGTCGCGCAGCATCGCTTCAGGCGCATCGCGCTCGCCCTTGACCAGGCGCCGCAACTGCAGGTTGATCTGGCCGAACAGCTGCTTGATATACAGGTCGCTCTCGACCTGGCCGTCGGCGACGACGCCGGCAAAGGCGTGCATCGCCTGCCAGAACAGGCGCGTACGCGGCGCGTCCTGGGCGGCGGCGATCGGGGCGATGGCGCCCTGCATCTCGGCCGCCTGCTGGCGCCGGCCCGCTTCATCACCGGCTTTCAGGTAAGGCAGCAGCGCTTTCTCGAAGCGGCTGCGGCAGGCCGCGATGTCGGTTTCGCCATCGTCAGCCGCCGCCGGCAGCGTGGGCAAGTCGGGCAATACGGACAGGTCGAGTGGCAGCAGGTCGGACGGATGCACCTTGCCCCCATCCTGGCGTTCGACCATGTCGCGGTAATACGGGAACAGGCGCGCCGGCTGCTGCGGCGCGCCATTGAGCAGTTCTTCGAGGTATTCGCCGAGTGCGCCAAACGCGTCCAGCACCACCTGCGCATGCTCGGAGGTGCAGGCCAACTGGCCTTGCTTGAAGCGCTCGATCACCGCCTCGGCGGCGCCGGTATAGATGCCGACACCGTCGACGTCGACCAGTTGCAGGGCGCCGTGCGCCTGGTGCAGATGGCTTTTGGCGTGCAACAGCAGCGTAGGCTGGGCCTCGGGCGCGCGGCCGGCGGCGTCGCGCAATGCATTGCCGGCGCGCGTGAGCGCGTCACGGATTTCGCCGATGACCCACGACAGTGGGCCGGTATCGAAACTGCTGGTGCGCATCGAAGTCGAGGTGGTCATGGGGCCGGTCAGGATACCACGCGGAAGCGCGATACCGAGTCCTTCAATTCCTGGGCCAGGGTGGCCAGTTCATGGATCGACTGCGCGGTCTGGCGCGTGCCTTGCTGGGTGTGTTCGGTTACCGCCAGGATCTGCTGCATCTTCTGCGCCACGCCGCCGGCCTTGCTGGCCTGGCGTTCGGTGGCGCTCGACATGTCGCTGATCAGGTCACCGAGGCGGTTCGACACGCGCGAGATGTCGGCCAGCGCGGCGCCGGCGGCATCCGACAGGCGCGCGCCCTCGACCACGCCCTGGGTCGATTTTTCCATTGCCGCCACCGCGTCGTGGGTGTCGGTCTGAATCGTGCGCACCAGCGCGCCGATCTGCTTGGCCGCCTCGCCCGAGCGCTCGGCCAGGCGCTGCACTTCCTCGGCCACGACCGAGAAGCCGCGCCCCGCTTCGCCGGCCGATGCGGCCTGGATCGCCGCGTTCAGCGCCAGCACGTTGGTCTGCTCGGTAATGTCCGAAATCAGCTCGGTGATCTCGCCGATCTCCTGCGACGATTCGCCCAGGCGCTTGATGCGCTTCGAGGTTTCCTGGATCTGCTCGCGGATTTCCTGCATGCCGCGAATCGCATTCTGCACCGCCGTCGCGCCCTGGTCGGCTGCCGCCACCGACTGGCGCGCCACGTCGGCCGATTCGATCGCCGAGCGCGAGACTTCGGTAATCAGGCCGGCCAGGCGCAGCGTCGTGGTCGAGGCATCCTGGATCTCGCGCGACTGCTGCTCGGCCGCGCCCAGCAGCTCATTCGAGACCTGCTGCGCGCCGCTGGACGCCTGCGCCACCTGCTCGGAGGTGCGGATCACGCGCACCACCAGTTCGCGCAGTTCTTCGACCGTGTAGTTAACCGAGTCGGCGATGGCGCCGGTGATGTCTTCCGACACCGTCGCCTGCACCGTCAGGTCGCCGTCGGCGACATCCTGCAGTTCGTTCATCAGGCGCAGAATTGCGGCCTGGTTCTGGTCGTTGGTGGCCTTGGCTTGTTCTTCCTTGGTCTGCGCCAGCTGGCGCATCGCTTCGGCTTCCTGGCGCCGCTGGTCGGCGCCGTGCGCGCGTTCGCGCGACTCTTGCAGCATCGAGCGCGAGATCGCCAGCGCCGAGAACAGCGTGAACAGCGCCGCGCCGATCGCCAGCCACAGCCAGCCGCTGGTCTCGCGCTGGTCGTCCTGGTAGCTGCGGTGCAGATCGGCCAGCATCACGCGCAGCGCTTCGTTGTCGCGCGAGATCACGCGCTCGGCGGCGCGCGCACGCGCATAGCTGGTCAGGTTGCCCAGCAGCGGGGTGACGGTGTTGGCATACTGCTGGAAGCCTTCGCGGGTGCGCGTCAGGCGCATGCGCTGTTCGAGGTCGGTCAGCGGGGCCAGGCCCAGTTTCGCGCTGCCGTCGAGCAGGCCATCGACGATGGTGTTGAGCGACTCGATGTCGCCCAGGATCGTGACCACCGCGTTCTGCGCCGAACCCGGCGTGGTGAAGGTCTGGGTGCCGGCCGCCAGGCGCTGGGTCAGCGACATCATGCTCAACGCCGCCACTTCGCGCCGATTCTCTGCCCCCCTTTCGCTGCCTTCGTCCTTTTGCAGGCGGTCGGCGATGCCCATCAGTTCCGGCGCCACTTCCTCGAACTGGCGCAGGCTCACGCCAAAGGCCAGCAGGTTGGTCTTGAAGCCGATGATGGTGCCGGCCGCCTTGCTCGAGGTGTTCCAGGTGGCGATCGCCTGCGACAGTCGGGCGGCGCGTTCGCCGCTGGCGGCCGGGATGCGGCCGCCCGGCGACTGGCCGCCGCGCGCCAGCAGATCGAGTTCGCGCCCCAGTTCGGCGCGGCTTTCCTCGAGCTGGGCAAACGACGGCGCGTCGCCGCGCAGCGCATTCGGGGCCGCCTTGCCGACCCGCTGCGAGTGCATCACGGCGTCGCCCGCCACCTGGCTCTGGCCGGCCGAGCGGGCGTCGCTGGCGGCGTTCTGCCACATGCCGAGCAGCGTGGCCAGCACGCCGGCGGCAAAGGCGCCCATCAACAGGCGCTGGCGATTCGGCTGGAACTGGGCGCCCAAAGTATTTGCGCGCAGATCGGACCCGCCTTCTTCGGCGCCGTCAGGGGCACGCCGGAAGCCGCCCAGGCGGCGCGCCGCTGCCGCGGCCGAGCCGGCATCGGCAGCAGCGCCGGCGTCGCCCTTGATGTTCATGTTCAGTTTCGAGGCGAATCCCATTCCCGGCTCCCTGTGCTGCTTGGTTGGTTATAGTTGGTTAGCGCGCGACGTTCAAAAAGCGCGGGTCCTGCACCAGCGCCGCCAGCGACAGCGGCGTCCAGGCATGGCCGTCGGCGTCGCGCAAGGCAGTGCCGTCACGCTCCATGGCGCCGGCCTGGCGCAGCCCGTAGACCTGCGCCGCCAGCAGGCCGCAGTTCAGGCCGAGCTTGGGAGCGAACACCACCAGGCGCGGCGTCGCGCCGGCGGTTGAAGCAGGCGCGGCCTGCGCCGCGCCAAGGTACAGATCGAGCTCGATCACGCCCAGCAGATTGCCGCGCACATTGGCCAGGCCCAGATACCAGGCCTGGGTCAGCGGCACGCGGGTGACCGGCGGCGGGGCGACAATCTCATCCACTTCGGCCAGGTCGACCAGATAGCGCGCAGCGCCAATGCCCAGGCCGAGCTGGCCGACGCTGGCGCCGGCGCCGTTTTTGGCGGCCTGCATTTTCTCAAGCAGCTGCTCCTGATAGACGCGCAGGCGGTCGCGCCGCGCCGCCGGGTCGCGTCCACTGCCCGCTTCGGCAGTCATGCGCTCACGCGCGCCGGCTGTCCCGCCGCAGGCGCCGCCAGCGCCGCAATACTGGCCAGCAGCTGGGCCGGGTCGACCGGTTTCACCAGGTAATCCCTGGCGCCCTGGCGCATGCCCCAGATGCGGTCGGTTTCCTGGTTCTTGCTGCTGCAGATAATCACCGGCAGCGCCGCCAGGTCGGGCGCCTTGGCGATCGAGCGCGTCACCTGGAAGCCATTGGTGCCGGGCATGACGACGTCCATCAGCACCAGATCCGGACGCTCGGCGCGAATGCGCTCGAGCACGCCGTCGGCGCTGTCGGCGGTGCTGACGGCGTAGCCGTTCTTCACCAGGATGTCGGTCAGGTACATGCGCTCGGTCGGGGAATCGTCGACGATCAGGATCTTGTGAATGGCCATTGATGGCTCCGCTAATTCAGTTGGTTCGGGTTCGGTCAGGCCGCGCCGCCGGCGGTGTGTTCACGCACGGCCGCCAGCAGGGTGTCCTTGGTAAACGGCTTGGTCAGATAGGCGCTGGCGCCGACCATCGCGCCGCGCGCGCGGTCGAACAGGCCGTCCTTGGACGAGAGCATCAGCACCGGCGTGGCGTGGAAGCGCGTGCTCTTCTTGATCAGGGCACAGGTCTGGTAACCGTCCAGGCGCGGCATCAGGATGTCGCAGAACACCAGTGCGGGGTGATGGTCGTTGATCTTGGCGAGGGCGTCGAAACCGTCCCCGGCGACTACCACGTGGTAACCGGCCTGGGTCAGGAAGATTTCTGCGGAGCGGCGGATCGTGCTGCTATCGTCGATCACCATGATGGTCAGCCCCGTGGATTGCGGCGATGTCGTCATTGTCGTTTCACTTCGGCGGGAACGCCTTGGAGTGTCACGATAGCACAGCGTATCTTTCTTGTGCGCAAAGTGTTGCTGAGAGTCAACCACATTGTGACACGGCATTGCACAGGGCGCGCAATGCCGTTATCAAGCCGATCACATCGTGATCGTTCTTATATTGCCGTCATTTCAAAGTCGTCCTTGCGCGCGCCGCATTCCGGACAGGTCCAGTTCATCGGCACGTCGGCCCAGCGCGTGCCGGGGGCGATGCCGTCATCCGGCGCGCCGGCCGCCTCGTCGTAGACCCAGCCACAAATCAGGCACATCCAGGTCAGGTAGGGCGCCGTCGATTCAGTACTCACAGTATTGGTCCTTGTATCTAGTAAAATGATGAATCAGGTATCTTAATCTACCCGTCGTGCAAAACCAAACGTTCCCTCTTATCCTGAGTTTCGGTGTCTGCGATCCGGTCGGCGCACTCGGCGTACAAGCCGACGTTGCCGCCTTCGCCGCGCTCGGCTGCCACGGCCTGTCGGCCATTTCCGGCATGATGGTCGCCGACAGCGCGCGCGTCGAGCACGTCTACGAACTCGACAGCGACTGGATGGCCGAACAGGCCCGGGCCCTGCTCGAAGACATGCCGATCGCCGCCTTCAAGGTGGGCGCCGTCGGCAGCGCGCTGCACCTGGCCGCCATCGCCGAGATCGTCTCTGACTACCCGGACGCGCCGCTGATCCTGGACCCGTTCATGTCGGCCCTGCCCGACGCCGGCCTGGGCGACGAGGAAATGCTGTCCGCACTGCGCTCGATCCTGGCCCCGCAAGCGACCGTGCTGATGCTGTCGCAGCCCGAACTGGGCCGCATGGCCGAGCTGTGGCGCGACGGCGACGGCCAGGCGGCCAGCGGCGAGGACGTGATGCTCGAAGACGTGGCCGAACTGACCTCGTCGGGCCTGCAGTTCGTGCTGATCACCGGCGCGCGCGACGCGCTGGGCGCCTGCTCGAACCGCCTGTTCGATGCCGAGGGCGAAGTCGCCCGGGTCGATTGGCAACACCTGCCGGGCCCCTTCATTGGCGCCGGCAACACCTATTCCGCCGCGTTCACCGCCATGATGGCGCGCGGCCTGGACGCCCCGAGCGCCCTGGCCGTGGCCCAGGAATACACCACTGGCGCGCTCGAACATGCCCAGCGCTTTGGCATGGGCAAGTTCATTCCGAATAAATTCTACCGGCCATAAGGCGCCACGCTACGCGGCCCGGTTCTTTCATCACTCGTTACCATGACCACAGAACAAGCCAGCTCCAGCCCGACTTCCCAGAACGACATCCTGTTTGCCCGCGCCCAGCTGACCACGCCCGGCGGCGTCAATTCGCCGGTGCGCGCCTTCCGCTCGGTGGGCGGCACGCCGCGCTTCATCACGCGCGCGCTGGGACCGCACTTCTGGGATGCCGACGGCAAGCGCTACATCGACTACATCGGCTCGTGGGGCCCGGCCATCCTCGGTCACGCCCGTCCCGAGGTGGTCAAGGCGGTGCAGGACGCCGCCGCCAACGGCCTCTCGTTCGGCGCCCCGACCCAGGGCGAAATCGAGATCGCCGAAGAAATCTGCCGCCTGCTGCCCTCGATCGAACAGGTGCGCCTGGTCTCGTCCGGCACCGAAGCGACCATGAGTGCGCTGCGCCTGGCGCGCGGCGCCACCGGGCGCGACAAGATCGTCAAGTTCGAAGGCTGCTACCACGGCCACGCCGACTCGCTGCTGGTCAAGGCCGGCAGTGGCCTGCTGACCTTCGGCAACCCGACCTCGGCCGGCGTACCGGAAGATTTCGTCAAGCACACCCTGGTGCTCGACTACAACAACGTGCCGCAGCTCGAAGACGCGTTCGCCTCGATGGGCGACACCATCGCCTGCGTGATCGTCGAGCCGGTGGCCGGCAACATGAACCTGATCCGCGCCACGCCGGAATTCCTGCAGCGCATGCGCGAACTGTGCACCGAGTACGGCGCGGTGCTGATCTTCGACGAAGTGATGTGCGGCTTCCGCGTCGGCCTCGGCGGCGCGCAGGAAATGTACGGCATCGCCCCCGACCTGACCGCGCTGGGCAAGGTGATCGGCGGCGGCATGCCGGTGGCGGCATTCGGCGGGCGCGCCGACCTGATGCAGAAGATGGCGCCGATCGGCCCGGTCTACCAGGCCGGCACGCTGTCGGGCAATCCGGTGGCGGTGGCGGCCGGCATGACCACACTCAAGCTGATCCAGGAAGAAGGCTTCTATGACACGCTGTCGGCGCAGGCGGACAAGCTGGTCAAGGGCTTGACCGACGCCGCGCGCGAAGCCGGCATCGCGTTCTGCGGCGACGCGGTGGGCGGCATGTTCGGCATGTATTTCTCAGAGCAAGTGCCGTCGAGCTACGGCCAGATGATGGCGGGCGACAAGGAGCGCTTCAACCGCTTCTTCCACGGCATGCTCGAAGAAGGCGTGTACTTCGCGCCGGCCATGTTCGAAGCCGGCTTCGTGTCGATCCAGCACGACGATGCGGTGATTGCCGAGACCATCGAAGCGGCGCGGCGGGTGTTCAAGCGGATTGGCTGAGGCGGGACTAGAACAATGACGGCGCCTTGGCGCCGTCGATTTACTTCAGCCAGCCGCGGCGCCTGAAATACCACAGCGGCGCGACCCCGCAGCCGATCATCAGTGCAAGCGCAAACGGATACCCGAACTGCCAATCGATTTCTGGCAGCACCTTGAAGTTCATGCCGTAGATGCTGGCGATCAAGGTCGGTGGCAGGAAGGCGACCGAGGCCACCGAGAAGATCTTGATGATCTTGTTCTGGTTGATGTTGATGAAACCAACGGTGGCGTCCATCAGGAAGTTCACCTTGTCGAACAAGAACGAGGTGTGGCCGTCGAGCGATTCGATATCGCGCAGAATCTGGCGCGCTTCCTCGAACTGGTCCGAATTCAACAAGCGTCCGCGCATCAGGAAGCTGACCGCGCGCCGCGTGTCCATCATATTGCGCCGAATGCGCCCGTTCAGATCTTCCTCGTGCGCGATCGCGTTCAGGGCCGCGGCCGCGTCCTGGTCGGTGAATTCCTTCTGCAGCACGCGGGTCGAGACTTCTTCCAGGCTTTCGTAGATGCCCTCGAGCGCGTCGGCCGAATACTCGGCGTCGGTCGCATACAAATCGAGCAGCACGTCCATATAGTCTTCGATCGAGCCGGGGCGCGAACGGGCGCGCATGCGCACCAGGCGAAACACCGGCAAATCCTCGTTGTGCACCGAGAACAGGATTTTGCCCGACAAGATGAACGCCACCGTCACCACCCGCGACGGGCCCTCTTCTTCGAGCAGGAAGTCGGTGCGCAGGTGCAGGTCGCCGTTTTCGGCCTCGTAATAGCGGGCCGACGCTTCGATGTCCTGGACTTCGTCTTCGCCCGGCAAGATCACGCCGTATTTGGCCTTGACCCAGGTGCGCTCTTCTTCGTCCGGATCGGTCAGGTCGACCCAGACCGGGGCGATATTCTCCAGATCCTCGCGCGAAGCGATCGTCGCCTGGTTCAGACGGCCATTTTGAAGGACAAATACGTTGATCATGCGCTGGGTTCTCGCTCGTGCTGGGCTTTGTTCGCTATTGTTCGGTCGGTTCGGAAAAACAGCGCAAGTGTACCCGTTCGCCCGGCAAGGGGCCAACCCCGTAACGACTATTTTGCGCGCCCGGCGCCAGCGAGTATCAAGGCACCTCGGCAAAGCGCATCTGGCGCAGGATGGCGTTGGTGCGGCGCTGCAGGTAATTGGTGCTGCGGTGCTTGTCGTAGTAGCGCGGATTGGGCAGCATCACGGCCAGGCGCGCGGCCTGGGCCGGATTCAGGTTGGCGGCCGAGGTCTTGTAGTAATAGCGCGCCGCCGCCTCGGCGCCGAACACGCCGCGCCCGAATTCGACCACGTTCAGATACAGTTCGAGAATGCGCTCCTTGCTCATCACCGTTTCGAGCATGAAGGTAATGATCATCTCCTGCCCCTTGCGCAGGTAGCTGCGCGAACCGGACAGGAACAGGTTCTTGGCCAGCTGCTGGGTAATGGTCGAGCCGCCGCCGACGACCTTGCTGCGCTTGTTATTGCGCTCGTAGGCACGCTCGATCGCTTCCCAGTCGACACCGCCATGCACGCTGAAATGGGCGTCTTCGGAGGCGATCACGGCGCGTTTCAGGTGTCTGGAAATGCGATCGTAGGGCACCCACTGATGTTTCAGTGTGGCGTCCGGATTCTTTTCGCGCAGCTCGGACAATTGCTGGCGCATGAAACTGGTCGAGCCGGGATTGACCATCGAATACCAGCAGACCATGGCAAAGAACACCAACTGCACCAGCAGCACAAGCAGCAGCGGCCCCAAAAAAATCCATTTGATCCAGCGGCGCCCGGATGGTGTGCCTGCCTTGCGCGATTTGCTCATTCTTTTTTTATGGTTGACGCATCGATGTCAGAACCTGCGCCGTGTCCGGCCGCACCCCGCGCCACAGCGCGAAGGCTTCGGCCGCCTGCTCCACCAGCATGCCCAGGCCATCGCGCACGCTGGCGCCATGGCCGGCCGCAAAGTCCATGAACACGGTCGGCTTATTTCCGTACATCATATCCAAAGCCAGCGTGCCCGGGTGAAACACCGATCCCGGGATCGGCGGCACGTCGGCGCCAAGGCTGGCCGAGGTGGCGTTGATGACGACGTCGAAGCTGCCCTCGAGATCGGCAAAAGCGCCCACCGACAGCAGCGCGGCATGCGCGGCGAAGTCCTGGGTCAGCTGTTCGGCCGTGGCCAGCGTGCGGTTGGCGATCACGATCTGGCGCGGCGCCTGCAGCAGCAAGGGCAGCAGCGCGCCGCGCGCGGCGCCGCCGGCGCCCAGCAGCAGGATGCGCTTGCCGGCCAGCGCCACGCCGGCATTGCGCACGATGTCGGCCACCAGGCCGGGACCGTCGGTATTCTCGCCAACGATCTCGCCACCGGCGAAGATCAAGGTGTTGACCGCACCGGCAGCTTGCGCGCGCGGCGCCAGCCGGGTCGCCAGGCGCGCCGCTTCGAGCTTGAAGGGCACGGTGACGTTGGCGCCGCGATACCCCTGCGCGATCAGCTCGCGCACGGTGGCGGCGAAGCCGTCGAGCGGCGCCAGGCAGCGCCCATAATCAATCTCCTGCCCGGTGGCGGCGCCAAAGGCCGCATGGATCAGCGGCGACTTGCTGTGCGCAATCGGGTTGCCGATGACGCAGTAACGCTCGCTCATGGCTTGCCTTCGCCGAGGGTTGCCTGCATCTTGTCTTCGCGCGTGAAATTGAACCGGGTGAACACTTCCCACAAGTCATCCTTGCCCTGCTAGCGCATATTGGTCGGGAAAGCGCCGAACGGCGCGGCGCGCCGGATGATGTCGAGCGCGGCCTTGTCCAGCGCCGGGTTGCCCGAGCTGCGTTCGATGCGCGGGCCGCCATCCTTCATATACAGCGCGCCGTCCTGGAACACCGGGATATACACCACCAGGTCGCCGTACAGCTTGCGCCCGGCCTGCTGCGGAAAATTCAGGGTGCCGATTTCCTCGATCCGTTTCTGCATCGCCTTGTAGTACAGCGCGTAGCCGACCTGGCGCGTGCTGGGCGTGATCTGGGTGCGCTTGGGGCGGCGGTTTTCTTCTTCGATACGCTGGTAGATCTCGGCCGCGCTGCGCGAAATGGCGCGCGTGCTGTCGAGATTGTCGGCGCCGGTGCGGGTCGGGTCGGGCTTTTCTTTTTCGGTGTTGGCCGGGGCCGTGAACGGCGAACGGCGCGCCTTGGTCAGCACGTCCTGCTGCTGCCGCTCGAGTTCGGTGATGCGGCGCTGCAGCGCCTTGATGCTGTCGCCGTCCTCGACCTTGCGCAGGTCGGGCAACGGTGACTTGGCGCGGCCCTGGTCGGCACTGCCGCCGCCGTCGAGGTTGGCCTGGGCCAGCGCGTCCGCCTTGCTCGGCGCTTTCTGGTGCCGGGCATTGACCAGCACCACTTCCAGGCCGGGATCGGCCGGCCGCTGGCGAAACGTTTCCGGCGCGGCGAAGCGCACCGCCAGCAGCAGCGCGTGCGCTGCCACCGATACGGCCAGGGCAATCATCAGGGGACGGTTTTGTCGGGAATACTTCACGCGCTGCGGGTGGCTGAGAGCCTGCTGGAAAGGAGTGAATTTGGGCATTCTAACCCGGCGCGAACAGATGAGGGAGCCTGGCTGCGCGTGCGCAACAAAACGTGGTCAGTTCGCCAATGAGCGTTGCTGCCAGTGGCAGCAACGGCTCCATCTCGTCATTCCCGCGCAGGCGGGAACCCAAGTGCTATGTCCACGTTCCCGCGCAGCGGCAAGCTGGCCCCTTACTGCGCCTGCGGCGGGGTATCGACCGCAGCGCCCGTATCAACGGCAAGCACCGCGCCTTCGGCCTCGGCCACCTCGGCCACCGCCGCCTCACCGGCATCGGCCTCTTCTTCCTCTGCAAGCGCCGCGTCCGGCTGCGTCACGGCCACCTCGAGCAGGCGCGCTTCGAGCGTCAGGTCGAGTTCATCCCAGCGCACGATATCGAGCTTGACCAGGGCCCCGCGCGCCACCGAGAACATGCCCGGCAAGCGCACCACCAGCGGCACATCGGCCAGGCGCACGATCTCGTCCTTGAGCACCGCGGCTTCGACCGTCTTGACGCCTTCCTGGCCCAGCCAGCGCAGGCACCAGTAACGCTCCATGTTCTGCTGGAACTCGTTGTACGCCGCGTAAGCGGCATCGAAACTCGAGACGATCGCGAACAGCGTCGCATCGCGGTGCTTGAACGGCGCCACCAGCGGCGCGGTCACGCCGTGCGAGGCGGCGGCGATGATCTGCCACTGGTTGACCAGGTCGGTATAGCGGCGCAGCGGCGAGGTGCTCCATGCATATTGATCGACGCCGAGGCCCTGGTGCGGCGCCGCGTGCGTGACCATGCGCACCTGCATCTTGGCGGCCCAGCCGCCCGCGCCCGGCCCTTGCGAGCGATAAATGCCCGGCACGCCCGAGTCGTGCAGCAGCTTGCCCCAGGTGCTGTTGGCAAAGATCATCAGCTCGGCCACGATCTTGTCCAGCGGCGCGCCGCGCTTGCGGCGCAGGATGCTGACCACATCGTCTTCGACATAGAAATTGAAGTCGACCCGGTTGCCCTGCTCCGGCTTGAGGCCGAACGCCTCGCGCTTTTGCATGCGCCCGGCTTCGAGCTGCAGCGCCCATTGCCACAGCAGGCCGAGTTCGTCCTTGTGCGGATACTCGCCTTCGCCGCTGGCCAGGGTTTCTTCGTTGACCAGGTCGTCCAGGTCGTTGTGGCGCAGATTGCTCTTGATCGGCACCCGTTCGGCGCGGGTGGTGGTCGAGATCACGCTCCAGTCGGCCGGGTTCAGGACCGCGTACAGCGACAGCGCCGGGCAATCCTTGCCTTCGGCCAGCGTGAACGCATTGACCACTTCGTCCGGCAGCATGGTGATCTTGTCGCCCGGCATATACACGGTCGACATGCGCGCGCGCGCGATCTTGTCGATCGCGTCGTCGGGACGAATCCCCAGCCCCGGCGCGGCGATGTGGATGCCGACCCGCACCGTGCCGTCGTCGAGCTTCACGACCGAGAACGCATCGTCGATCTCGGTGGTGGTGACGTCGTCGATCGAGAACGCGGCAACCTCGGCCAGCGGCAGATCGGCCGGCGCGGCCGGCACGTCGACCGGCGTGAAGCCGGCGCCGCGCGGGAAGTGTTCGAACAGGAAGCGCGCCATGTGCAGCTCTTTGGGCGAAGCCAGCGCGCCGACCTTGAGCAGCAGGCGCGGCATCGTGGTCTGCAGTTCGTCGGCCGCCGCTTCGAGCGCCTTGTATTCGATGGTGTTCTTGTCCGGCTTGAACAGCAGCTGCTGCACGATCGGGCTCATCGATTGCGGCAGCTTGCCGCTTTTCAGTTCGTCGACGTAGGCGGCCTGGATGATGCCCTGCTGCTTTTTCTTTTCGATGCCGGCCAGCGCCGCCTTCAGCGACGCCTCGGGCGCGGCCTTGTAGCGGCCACGGCCTTTCTTGTAGAAATAGATCGGCGAGCCGTGCAGGGTCAACACCAGGCCGGCGGCCTCGTGCGGCAGCGGCGCATGGCCGAAATATTCGGCGCCCAGCTCGGCGAAGCCGAACTCTTCCTGGCCGGCCACTTCCCACAGAAAGTCGAGATCGACGTCGGCGGCGATGGCCTTGGCGGCATCGAGCAGCGACTGCGGATCGGGTTTCTCGAACTGCAGCAGCACGTCGCGCGTCTTGACCTTGCTGCGCTTGCCGCTCGGCAGCTCGACTTGATAGGCTTCGCCGGCTTGCGACAACACGGCGCCGACCTTGAAGTCGCCCGATTCCTCAAAAAATACATTCATATTATGTCGTGTTCTTCATGGTTGCGGCCGTCTCCAGGCCCAGCACCGTCGGCAAGAATACCTCGGTGACCAGGAGCAGGCCGTGACGGCGGCGATAGACACAGCGCCGCGCGTAATAAATTGGGTCGTGATCGGCCCCGGTCAAGGCGCGTACGCGCCGCGCCAGCGGATGGGCGCTGCCGAGGCGCGCAAATTCAAGCTGGCCCCGGCGCACCAGCGGATCGTAGAACAGCGTACTGCCGAGCGAACGTTCGCCCAGCGCCGAGAACAGCGGCCAGTCGGTGGCGTTGGCGTCGAGTGGCACGACCGTGTGGCCGAACACCGCCGGCTTGCCGTCGCACATCAAGAGCACTTCGCGCTCCTGCACCCGCTGCGGCCGCGCCAGCCCGATCGCCGCCGCTTCGTCGGCCAGGCACAGCGCGCTGCGCTGGTGCAGGCGGCGCACGCGAAACTGGTCGCTGCCCGCCATCAGGCGCGCGGTGAGCGAACCGGGCGTGATCAGCCAGTCGTGCATCGGCTCGGGTGCGCGCAGTGCGCGCGCATGCGGCTGCCAGGCGGCCAGGCGCAGTGAAGCGCTACGCGTGCCCAGCGTCACCGGGTGAATCCGCAAAATGCCAGCACCTGGTCCACATACTGCGGGAATTCAGAGACGGCATGGTCGCTGCCGTCGATCACATGCTGGCGCGCGCCATCGTAGTGGGCGACCATGTCGCGATAATCGAGCACTTCGTCGCCGGTTGCGGCCAGCAGGAAATAACGCTCGGGATGGGTAATGCGCGCCACTTTCAATGCATCGAGTTCGCCCACGTATTCCTGGCGAAACTCGAACGGCTCGTCCGAATGCCAGCCGGTGGTGACGCCGACGCTGTTGGCCAGGTTACGGGTCGGGTCGACCGACGGATTGATCAGCACCGCGCGCACGTTCAGGCGCTCGGCCAGCCAGGTGGCGTAGAAGCCGCCCAGCGACGAGCCGACAATGGCGAGCTCATGCGGCGCATGCTGCTCGGCCAACCCCAGCGCCATGGCGATCGCCGCCTTGGGCGAAGCCGGCAACTGCGGGCAGATCAACCGCTCGCCGTGCCCGGCCGCGTGCAGCCAGTCGTGCACCACGCGCGCCTTGAACGAGCGCGGCGACGAACGAAAGCCGTGCAGATACAGCAAGTACGGAACTGCCGTCATTGCGCCAGCGCGTCCAGCAGTTTCTGGTGCACGCCGCCAAAGCCGCCATTGCTCATCACCAGGATATGGTCGCCCGGCTGGGCTTCCTGCACCACGGCCTGCACCAGGTAGTCGATCTGGTCGAAGCTGTGGGCGATCTTGCCCATCGACTTGAAGGCGTCGGCCAGCGACCAGCCCAGCGCCTGCTGGCTGCCGAAGCCGAACACCAGGTCGGCGTCCTTCAGGCTGCCCGGCAGCGCATCCTTCATCGCGCCCAGCTTCATCGTGTTCGAGCGCGGCTCGAGCACGGCCAGGATGCGGCCGGGGCCGGCGCCGATCTTCTGGCGCAGGCCGCCCACGGTGGTGGCGATCGCGGTCGGGTGATGCGCGAAGTCGTCGTAGACGGTGATGTCATTGACGGTGCCGCGCACTTCCATGCGGCGCTTGACGTTCTGGAAGCGCGACAGCGATTCGATGGCTTGGGCTACCGGCACCCCGACGTGGCGCGCGGCGGCGATCGCGGCCAGCGCGTTCGAGCGGTTGTGCTTGCCGGTCAGGTCCCAGTGCACCGTGCCCTGGTGCTCATTATTGAAGAGCACATCGAAACTGGCGCCGCCCGGATGCTCGACCATGTTCCAGTCGATCCCCTCGGCCGTGCCGAAGGCTTCCTTCTCGCTCCAGCAACCGCGCTTGAGCACGCGTCCGATCGAGGCTTCGTCGCCGTTCACGATCAGGCGCCCGATGCCGGGCACGGTGCGCACCAGATGGTGGAACTGGGTCTCGATGGCGCCGATGTCGGGGAAGATGTCGGCGTGGTCGTACTCGAGGTTGTTGAGCACCGCGGTCTTGGCGTGGTAGTGCACGAACTTGCTGCGCTTGTCGAAGAAGGCGGTGTCGTACTCGTCCGCCTCGATGACGAAGAAGTCGCTCGGCTTGTCGCCATGCAGGCGCGCCGAGATGCCGAAATTCATCGGCACGCCGCCGATCAGGAAGCCGGGCGCATAGCCGGCGTCTTCCAGGATCCAGGCCAGCATCGAGGTGGTGGTGGTCTTGCCGTGGGTGCCGGCCACGGCCAGCACCCATTTATTGCGCAGAATATGTTCGCCGATCCACTGCGGGCCCGATACATACGGCAAGCCGCGGTTCAGGATTTCTTCGATCAAGGGATTGCCGCGCGTCATGACATTGCCGACCACGTACAGATCCGGGCTCAGCGCCACCTGCTCCGGGCCGAAGCCCTGGATCAGCTCGATTCCCTGGGCTTCCAGCTGGGTGCTCATCGGGGGATAGACGTTGGCGTCGCAACCGGTCACGCGGTGGCCGGCTTCCTTGGCCAGGACTGCCAGGCCGCCCATGAAGGTGCCGCAGATGCCGAGAATATGGATGTGCATGAATGAACGAGATAGTGAAGAAGAAGTGTCAGTGCATCAATGTGAGCAGACGAATACGCGATTCTACCCGAGCCGCCGGCTTTTTCCGTTCAGAGTATGATCACGCCATGATGATGCTGAACCAGAATAGCGACCTGCTCCAGCTGCGCGCCGAGATCGCGCTGGTCGCCGCGCGCATGGTCGCGCAAGACGGCGCCGACTACGCCACCGCGCGCCGCAAGGCGGCGCGCCAGGTGCTCGGGGTCGACCAGCCGAAGCCGAACATGATGCCCGACGACCTCCAGATCGAGGACGAAGTGCGCAAGTACCAGGCGCTGTTCGGCGGCCCCGCCCACGGCGAACGGCTGGCGCAGCTGCGCCAGACGGCGCTGGCCGTGATGGACGCCCTGGCCGACTTCAATCCCCACATCACTGGCGCCGTGCTCAACGGCACCGCGGGCGAACATGACGCGATCGAACTGCAACTGTTCGCCGACAGCGCCAAGGAAGTCCAGATTTATTTATTGAACCGCAATGTTAATATCGAGATCTCGGAAACCCCGCATTTCAAGGGTGGGCGCCATCCGGCCGTCGAGACCGTGATTTTTCCGTGGATGAAAGAAACAGTGCATGCTGAACTGTATGAATACCAGGACTTGCGCGGCGCCCTGAAACCACGCGCCGACGGCCGTCCGCAGCGCCTCGACGCCAACGGCCTGCGCGCGCTGATCGCGCGCCAGGCCGCAGCACAAGACAACGCAGCACAAGACTAATAACAAAGCACATCGCTCACATGAACAAGAAACATCTGGCCGCCTATGTGGCGGTTGCCGCGCTGTTCGGCGCGATGGGCGCGATCGTCGCGTTCAACAAGAAAGACCCTGCGCCAGCGCCTGTCGCTGCCAGCCCCGCCACCGCCCCCCCGGGCGCCAGTCAGGGCGACCCGGTCGCCGGCTTCTACGCCGGGACGCTGAACGACCTGACCGGCAAGCCGCAATCGCTGGCCCAGTGGAAAGGCAAGCCGCTGCTGGTGAACTTCTGGGCCACCTGGTGCGCACCATGCGTGCAAGAGATGCCCGAACTGTCGCACCTGGCCGATGAAGAAGGCGCCCGCGCGGGCGGCGCGCGCTTCAATGTGGTCGGCATCGGCATTGATTCGCCGACCAACCTCTCTGAATTTGCGGCGAAGCTGAAGATCGCCTATCCACTCTACGTGGGCGGCATCGACGGCACCCAATTGTCGCGCGACCTGGGCAACAAGCAGGGCGGCCTGCCGTTCACGGTGCTCATCGGCGCCGATGGCCAGATCGTCAAGACCTATCTGGGCAAGCTGAAGTTCGACCAACTGCGCGCCGACCTGGCCCAACTCAAAGGCTGAGCACCCGGCGCGCCGGGGCTGAAAAGAACGATCGTACGATTGTAACTACCGCCAACGCGCTCCCATCAACCGGTAATTTTACCTCTTGCCAATAGCCGAGCTAGGCGGCACAATGCCTGACTTTCGGGCAACCAGACTCTCACCATGGCGAAAAAGCTTCTGCTGCTCAACGGTCCAAACCTCAATTTATTGGGGACGCGCGAGCCGGCGGTCTACGGCACCGCGACACTGGCCGACATCGAGCACGCAGGACTTGCACAAGCCCAGGCAGCCGGCGCATCGCTGGCCTGCTTCCAGAGTAACCATGAGGGAGCCCTGATCGACCGCATCCACGCCGCCAAGTCCGAAGGCGTGGATTGCATCGTCATCAATCCTGGCGGCCTGACCCACACCAGCGTAGCGCTGCGCGATGCATTCGCATCGGTGGCCATTCCGTTCGTGGAAGTGCATATCTCGAATATCCACGCACGCGAAGCCTTCCGTCAACATTCCTATTTATCCGGTATCGCGCGCGGCGTGATCTGCGGACTGGGGACCGACGGATATCGGTTTGCCATCGACTTTGCACTTAAATAGCGTTAATCTACGTCAACTTCATGTAACAGCGGCCGTGCGGCATTTCCATCGCCGGCCTGCTCTCAAAAACGAATAATTCCAAGGGGTTTCACATGGATCTACGAAAACTCAAGACTTTGATCGACCTGGTCGCTGAGTCGGACATCGCCGAACTCGAAGTCACCGAAGGCGAAAGCAAGGTACGCATCGTCAAATCGTCCGCGATCCCGCAGAATCAGATGGTCATGCTGCCGCAGCAAGGCGTGCAACAATATGCCGCGGCCCCGGCCGCAGCGCCGGCCCCGGCTGCTGCCGCACCGGTGGTGGCCGCCGAGCCAACCGGCCACGTGGTCAAGTCGCCGATGGTCGGCACCTTCTACCGTTCGTCGGCGCCTGGCGCCGCGGCGTTCGTCGAAGTCGGCACGAACATCAAGGAAGGCGATACGCTGTGCATCATCGAAGCGATGAAGCTCCTGAACGAAATCGACGCCGATGTCTCGGGCGTTGTCACCAAGATCCTCGTCGAAAACGGCCAGCCGGTCGAATTCGGCCAGCCGCTGTTCGTGATCGGCTGATCAGCTTTTCCAGCAGCGCGGCGTTCGCCGCCGCTTGCTCATCCATGACGTGTCCGGCGCCGCTTGTTTTCCAGCCGCGCCGGTTTTCACTGAAACATCGGACCTACCATGTTTGAAAAAATCCTCATTGCCAACCGTGGTGAAATCGCGCTGCGGATCCAGCGCGCCTGCCGCGAGCTGGGCATCAAGACGGTCGTCGTGCACTCCGAGGCCGACAAGGACGCCAAGTACGTCAAGCTGGCCGACGAATCGGTCTGCATCGGCCCGGCCCAATCCGCGCTCAGCTACCTCAACATGCCGGCCATCATCAGCGCGGCCGAAGTGACCGACGCCGAAGCGATCCACCCGGGCTACGGCTTCCTGTCCGAGAACGCCGACTTCGCCGAGCGCGTCGAAAAATCGGGCTTCGTCTTCATCGGCCCGCGTTCCGACTCGATCCGCCTGATGGGCGACAAGGTCTCGGCCAAGCAGGCCATGATCAAGGCCGGCGTGCCGTGCGTGCCGGGCTCCGAAGGCGCCCTGCCGGACGATCCGAAAGAGATCGTCCAGACCGCGCGCCGGGTCGGCTATCCGGTGATCATCAAGGCCGCCGGCGGCGGTGGCGGTCGCGGCATGCGCGTGGTGCATACCGAAGCGGCCCTGCTCAACGCCGTGGCGATGACCAAGACCGAAGCCGGCACCGCGTTCGGCAATCCGGAAGTGTATATGGAGAAGTATCTGGAA
>Ga0265797_10001180_pt1 | contig 46657 bp, 38 predicted proteins | sample P2T30metagenome_FD_192433 | JGI IMG/M metagenome (GOLD analysis project Ga0265797, IMG submission 192433) | Plant litter microbial communities from East Loma Ridge, Irvine, California - P2 T30 | ecosystem: Environmental > Terrestrial > Plant litter > Unclassified | place: USA: California...
TGCGGTCGAAGTACTTGTCTGTGACGCGCTTGCGAGGGAGACGGGAGAGGACGACCCGAGGGAGGTTGTTGTTCGATTTGGAGGACGGGAGGAGGATGATTTCGTTACGAGGGTTCTCGAGGGCGTATTTGAGGAGTAGTGGCGTCGGGACGAACTTGCGCTCGATCTCGAGCTTGGAGGTGAGGGTGCGGGTAAGGATGGACTTGGTCGACGCGGACATGATTGATGGGCTTCGGTTGATTGTTTCTTTTTATAGATCGAGGGTTAGATTGTGGGCGTTGTGTAGTCGCGATTGGTGTTCGATGGTGCGTGGTGTGTGTTTGAGAACCTTCCAACAATGGAGATGTGGTGCGGCGGAATCGTGTAGGTTGAGTGGTGATGTGGTGACAGGTGGTACTGAGAAACGTTGCCAGGTGTTTTTGTTGTGTGTTGTGTGTTGGGTGTCTGTAGATCGTCCTGGCCAGAGCCATTTCTGGTGCCTTAACGCAGGAAGACAATGACGTCGGAAGTTTCCGCTTGTCAGTGAAGTATGTCACGGAAAGCTAAGAGTGGAGCGAGACTCATTCACAGCTTTGTGGACTACGTAGGCGCAGTGACTGAAGGGTACTTGTATTTGAAAAGCAGACTAATCGTCATGAAAGGTCAGTGAACAATGTCAAAGCAACCTCTATTCAGCGCCTCCGCCGCCACCAGAAAGTCCATCTAGAGCGGTCCCAATACCCGAAACGACCGCCGCCGGATTAAGAGTCAAAAGTCCAATGCCAGACGTCGTCAAGCCAGCCAATAGAGTGATGATTGGCATCAACGAGGTCTCTTTCTTGCTGGGTTTGGCTTGCCGAAGTTGTTGCATCTGCGCTTGGAGGGCCTCGGCGTGCTGCTGTTGCTGCTTTCTTTCAAAAGCAAACATCTCCTCCATCTGCTGTAGTTTCTTGTCGAGCTTCTCCGTATCTTCCTTCGCACGCTCTGCTTCTGTGGTCTTCTGCGCTTTGAGCATCTCGTGCATGCGTTGCTCGGCTTCTTCGCGCTGCCTCTCGTACACCTCTCGCTCCTGTCGATGGCTTTCGACATCCTTCTCCTGTTCTTCTTGCAGACGATCGAGCTCGGATTGGCGGGCGGCATACTCAGCTTGTCTCTGACGTCTTTCCTCTTGAAGTTCAAGCACCATCGTTGCATACTCTGCGGTCTTCTCCTCGCAGAGCTTCTCGAAGGTTATCTTCAGGTTTTCTTGCGCTTCGCCTGCCTTTTGCAGCTTCTTCTCGAGATCGTCTCGCTGCTCTTTCAGGACCTCGGCAAGTTGCATGTCACGCTCCTTCAAAGCTTCGTCGTAAGATTCCTGGATGTCGGTGAGCTGTTCCTCGAACTTCTTCTTGGCGAGAGTGAGCTCCTTCTCGACTTCTTGGCCAGCTGCAGTATCTTCCAGAGACTTCTTGTCGTCGACCATTTCTTTCTGGATCTCCAGCAATACCGGTCCACCCTGGCTGCGACGCTGGATCAGGTCTTCGATCATTTCGAGAGCACACTCCTTGGTGCCATCGTGTCGGACAACTGAGCTGCCTCGCTCACACATCAGACCCCACCAGTCCTTTCGCGACGTGAGTTCCTTTTCTCGAGCAACACCGGTGTCGTAAGACAGATTTGGCCCGTTCAAGTTCTTCCACATCGTTGTTGCCAGTTTGATGTGCTGGAAAGCATTTTCACCACACAGCTTCTTGAACGTCGTCAAGTTCCTGAGACTCGAGCCAGACATGCGGTCATCCGTGATTCTGTGGAGGTAGATGATTCCGCTCAGCTGGACGGTGTTGTTCTTGTAGGTCTCGCCGAGCCAGAATGCCAGCTGTTTAAGCACATCCGTATCTTTCAACGTCAGCATCCTTGTTCAATGTGCTACTAAGGAGACACACCTGTCCTGTGGGTATCGTCGAAGCCAGGCGTGTCTATAAGAAACACTTTCCGAGTGTCTTTGTAGATGAAGGAATGGATTTCGATTTCAGCGGTACCTGGGATTGTAAGTCTCGGCTCGCCCGGCATGTACTTTTCATCTTACAGGATGTCAACTCATGACCAATGCGGACAGGGCCATCAGAAAGGAGGGATACAAGCGTGCTCTTCCCTGATCCGGTCACTCCCATCAACGCGATGACAATATCTTCCTTCTTGAGGTTGCTCATCTGGGCGATTCCGGCGTCTGTCATGGTGAGATAATCGGAGAAGTCGCCGCTTCGGAACAAAGCCGATCAATATTCCAGTGGGTTGTTGGCAAAGGGGTGACCGTGAGTAGGTGCTGTATGATCTGGATGTTGACATCAACACCAGGTGAAGAGATGGGAGATATCAGGCAAAGACAGGTCAATATGTGCCAGAAGCATGACTGAACCTAGCCATACTCCCAGAAGCAGCATCATACAGCCCAGTAGCATGCCCGTAGAGGCTGTGGTGAATGCAACCCAATGGCATGATGTCCAGGTACAGCCCTAGTACAGCCTTGATACAGCCACAGGATACGAACTGGGCGTGGTGACTCGCAAAGAGTCCTCAGCCTTCACCGGACAGGGCATAGTGGCATGCGGGCAATGGCATGATCGGCTTTTGGCTATCGAAAACATGCGTTTGGTTATGGTCGCCAGGGTATGGCATCTGCATGCAGGCGTTGACTTGGTTGGGCGCTACAACCGAATGGTTCGCTTCACACTGTGCTGCTCCATGTCGCCGTGGCGTGTCTGCAGCCTGGCCCATCACACTGATGTTTCATATGGTTTGTCATTCTTCTTGCAATTGCACAACCTCGTGTTCGTGATTGCCGCACGTGTACGATGCTGGAGAGAGAAGGAATCTTCCCTTTGGTTGACGTGCTTCAATCCCAGCCCCTTCGGCAATTGAGGCCGAATTGGGACGGTGGGCGGAACGGAGACCCATGGACTCAGCTTCTCACAAACGCCAGCACATCGCGTAGCCATATTCGACCCAATACGCGACCAACCACATGGTCAAGACGAAGCCACCGATTATGGCCTTAGGACAGGGGAGTATACCGAGCAGCTGATGCTCAAGTCTCCCATTGCGCGGCAAGTACACGCTGTCGTCGTGGCTGCAGCCTTCGGTATCATGTTTCCAGTCACAGTATACGAAGGATCTCACTGGAAGCGCCAACTCACCACATTGCTGTGATCTCGTATTATCTGAATCGAAGGCTCTAAAACGATAGCTAGCCACCGGATTCCGTTGAGCAGCTGATCCCAAGACGTCCAGTGGTAGATTGCTGTGTCACCGATACTCTAGGGCTATAAATATTGATCACATGGCAAGTGCCTTACCCACGGCATCTCCGACGACCTTCCCAAGCGTTCATGCAGGGCGTAGGGTGGCTTGCAGCCAAATGTTCAAAATGGAGCCTACGAGGTCCGTAAGCAGATTGACGGCTGGGTAGGTCCCCGGGGGTCGATACTCCGCTACCACTTCGCCTCCTATGAATGTCCCATCCCCACTAGCAAAGGCTGGAATCTTCACGATTCAGTGACGTATCAGAGTCCACTCCAGGTAAGGCACGGCTTCACGTCTGCAATATCAACTGGTCGAAAGCGACAACATGGCCTCTACACCACCTTTGAGAAATGCTCTGGCCGCAGGAGTTGCCAACAAGCCGTCAAAGGAACCACCAACAAAATTCGACCAACGCGCGTTCAGAGATGGATATGAGCCAGCGGAAGGGGATGTGTTCATCGCCATACTAGGACAGACCGGAGCTGGGAAGTCGACATTCATAAGCAAATGCTCTGAAAAAGAAGTCTCCATCGGCCACAACTTACAAGCATGCACGCAAGAAGTCGGAGTTTTCCTCTGTCAGTCTCGAGACTTCAACAATGTCTATTTGGTGGATACTCCTGGGTTTGACGACACCGATCGATCAGACACCGAGGTGCTTCGCGAGATAGCTTCTTGGCTGACGGCTTCGTACTCCAACTCCATTAAACTCCATGGCATCATCTATCTGCATCGTATCACCGACCCTCGCATGCAGGGATCAGGTATGCGCAATCTCCACATGTTCAAAAAGCTCTGCGGAGACCAGAACTTGGGCAATGTCATAATGGCGACTTGTCAGTGGGAGAGGGTACTTGAAGCAGACGGCATTGAGCGGGAGAAACAGCTGAAGGAGACGCCGAATTTCTGGGGCTACATGATCGATCGCGGCAGCCAAATGCACAGACATTACAACACACGAGAATCCGCCCTCCGCCTGATCGACAGCTTAGTGGGCGGCACTGTTTCAAGACCCAAGATCGTTCTGGACATTCAGGCTCAGATGGTCGACGAGGGCAGAGATCTCGCCAGCACCGGGGCTGGTCAAGCCATCGACGATGCAATTTCCAAGGAGCGCCAGCGTTTCGCAAGGGAAATCGCCGAATCCCAAGCAGACATCAGGGAGGCTCTGGCATCGCGAGACCGAGAGACTGCCAGTATACTGGAACAGCACCAGAAAGAGATGAGCGAGCGGGTCCGAAAGCTCGACGATGAACACGCCGCGTTGCAAGTCAGTTTGGAACGCTTGCAGGAAGAAAGATTCGCAAAGATGAAAAATGCTTTGAAAGAGGCTGAAAGGGTGAGCGCCGAAGCCAGGGAGCTTGTGGAGTCCACGAAGCGGGAACGTGAATTGGAGCGGAAGGCGCTCGAAGACCAGATCAAAGCGAAAGATGAAGCCGCCGCCAAGCACAAGAAGGAGATGGCTGACCTGCAAGCAAAGGTCGAAGCTCTGCAGCTCCTCAAAGTCCCCACGGTGGGTCAGTATGTGACCGCCCTCTACGACTTTGGCAGTGAAGTACAAGGCTGCCTGGCTTTCAAGAAAGGTGATCTTATCCGCATCACGAGGCACATCAAACCCACGGAAAACTGGTGGGAAGGCGAGCTTGGTGAAAGGAAGGGCCTTTTCCCAGGCGATTATGTGAAGTTGGAATCCGTCCAGCCTGAAGTCAAACCAACGCCCAAGGCAGCACCCAAGACGACACCAAAGGCTGTCACCACAAACAAGATGAAGACGCCAAATGAGATCAGGACCCGCTCTACACCCGGACCTAACAGTCTAACGATCTGGTCCGCCAGTATCACTTTATGGGGTGACAGCTACTTCCTGGTTGCCTGCTTCTCCGACATGAGTGGCAACCTTCCCGTCGATCTAGATGCCAGCCGTCTGGCAGACAACAACGGCAACCGCTATGCCGTCTTCGGCGCGAACGGATCTCACTACTTCCACTACCATGACGATAAGCTGCAGTGCTGGACGCTGCGCAGTGACAACTTCGCCACAGAATACCCCGATGCGGAGAAGTATCTCACCACCTACGAGCAATACGGCTGTCCCACGTGCGTGTCTCTCGGCAAAGACTCGACTTATTTCATACGGACCGCGTGGGGTGCATCGTACAAACTACCGACGGACTGCGAAGATCAACTCGACGTCAAGTCGACCGAAAAAGTCTTTTTTGGCAAAGATGGCGCCTGGCTGGCGACCAAGTTTGACGACAGTATATCGTGGGATCTGAAAGGCAAATACGCCGGCATGGACGAGAGGATCAGAGAAGGCTTCAATGCGAAGAGGAAGATCCAGACACTCGCCATGAACCCCGAGGATGATAGCCAGTATGTGATACTGTGGACGAACGGGCTGGCGGCTTATCATCTCGGCACGCGCGGAAACATCGATGCGTTTGAGCTCGAGGAACATTTCACGAAGAACTTCGGTTGCACTTGGCCCACCAAGTAAGTCGGACATCGCACGTGCACAGTCACATTGTTCCATATTCTAACCTCATGGTACAGCCAGCTGGTGGACTTTGCCGCGCTCTTGAAGCAGTACATGCAGTGACCGGGGCCGGTTTCTGATCTGAGGCTGAGTCGCAAGTATGACTTTGCCACCTAGTGGCCTTTCACCAACACCGCTTGTTTGTTGCTCTTCCGACATTCCTCGCCCTTCTTAGGTTTCGCTCTCACTCGCGCCCAGCTCACCCAGCAACCCGCGCACCGCAGCCATGAGAATCTCCCACGTCATCTCCGTGCTCGTCTCTGTACCAATGCGCATAGCTTTATCACCATAGAACTCCACGACATGACCGTTCAAAGGCTCGAACTCATCGTACCTCTGACGAAAGACTTCCACAGAATCATCCTCGGAGCGTCTGCGCTCTGAGAACCGAGCCTCCGCCACGGCTCGCGGACAGTCGAAGTATAGAACCTTGCTTGGAGCACCCCATTTCAGCTGCGCCAGTGGAGCAGACTCTGGACAGCGAGGGAAACCGTCGACGAGTATGATCGGCACCCCAGACCCACCCGCAGCGGCTTTGCGGATGTTGTTCACAGCATCGTCGATGATGGAGATGATGGTAGCGGGTGGCAGAAGCGAGCGAAGCTGAAGCAGTTTGCCGAGCTCCTCGGCAGGCAGTCCGCCGAAAGTCTGTTGGGCATTCAATTCGAGGAGGCTGCGCAGGTGGTCGCCGACGGAGAGGTGATGGATGTTTGTGAAGTGCTTGGCGAGTAGGGTGCAGAGGGTGCCTTTGCCTGCACCTGGAGCGCCGATAACGTAGATGAGGGATGGTTTGGGCGTCTGCTTGTTGGGAGGGGACTCGTTTGTCTGGGTTGATGCTTCCATGGTGGGCGGCATCTTTGGATGGCAGGGTCGAATATCTGGTTTGGTTTGCGGTGTTGCGGTGCTGAGGTAAAGAGGAGAAGCGAGCAGTCTATTCATGAAGGCATTCGAGATCGATGCTAGTGATGAAATCTAAAGCAAGGTTAGTGAAAGAACATCAGAACATGTGAAGATTGCCCTCCAGGCGACACTAATCTTTGTGTAGATAACACATGCCTTTCCATGTCCTTCGCGGTGCATCATTGTTCTTCTTGATCCCGGAAAATTCTAGATGTCTTCTGAGACTCTGCTTGCAAGACAACGTTTGTGTGATGTTGTCTTATCCGATCCGCCCGGCAGTTGGCAAACACCATGTACACAAAACAATCATTGTCATGAGTACTCGCCCAACGACAAACGATGTGGTGGCACAGTCAATGTATAAAAATCGGCCTCTGCCACACCTAATGGTGGACAAAACTCCGCATCACTGACGATTGGCAAGATGAGCATCGCACGCGCAACCATCCCTTCCCCCGTGACGCAAATCGCCATTCTGTTGTGCATACTAGCACTATCCATCTCCTTCGTCTTCCGCAAACGCCGCCGAGCCAACCGCACCAAGCCCATCTCTGTCAACTACCATTTCACCCGCAAATGCAACAAGACATGCAAATTCTGTTTCCACACGGAGAAGAGCTCGCATGTCGCGTCCGAGGCCGAGATGAAGCGTGGTCTGCAACTACTAAAGGAAGCCGGCATGCGCAAGATCAATTTCGCGGGCGGTGAGCCGTTCTTGTATCCCGCAAAACTGGGCTGGCTTTGTCGGTATTGCAAAGAGGTGCTTGCCTTGGAGAGCGTCTCGATCATAACCAATGGCACCAAGGTCACTGAGAAGTGGCTGGCGCAGTACGGCGGGTTTGTGGACGTGATGGGCGTGTCCTGCGATAGCTTTGACGAACACACGGGTGAGAAGTTCCGAGGCGGAGATGTCGTCGCGAGAATCATGCTGACTCTTTTCGCAGTACGTTTGACTGTCATTGGCCTCCCAGTGGTCCTGTCTTTCTACGCGCATGGTTGTGCTTTGTTGGCCAACATGGGCTCGGCCCGAATCTACCATTTCTACAACTTCCAAGACAAGGATTCATACACTAACCTACCCTTTCAGAACGAGCTCATCGGCCGCGGAACCGGCGAAAATGTCAAACAGCTGTTCCGCATCCGCGACTGGTGCCGAGCACTTGGCATCAAATTCAAGCTGAACACCGTCGTCTGCGATCTCAACTGGCAGGAGGACATGTCATCTACCATCCAAGACCTACAGCCCTTCCGCTGGAAAGTCTTCCAGGTCCTCTTCGTCGAAGACGAGAATGATGCCAGCACGTCTGACACGATCTTGGATGAGCGCAAACGGGACGCCAGAGCACTGCTCATCAGTCAAGAGCAGTTCGAGGTCTTCTGCGGAAAGCACCGACACTTGGATGCCTTCGTTCCGGAGCCGAATGACCTCATGGCCTCCAGTTATCTTATCTTGGATGAGTATCTGTGCTTTTTGGACAAGGGGAGTGGGAGGGAGAGGCAGTCGAAGTCGATCCTAGATGTTGGTGTGGCTAAAGCACTCGACGAGATCAAGTTTGACAGAGACGCTTTCGTGAACAGAGGTGGGCTGTATGCGTGGAGCAAAGAGGTAGAAGAGGAAAGCTGTGGTTCTGCGGAGGCGAAGGAGCTCGAGTGGTGATGGGAGATGTATTATTGGATGTAGAGTTACACTGAATGTACCTTCTATAGCATTGCATCGTGATCATACTCTTGTGATTTCCTGAAAGACTGTTCAGTCTGAATCGTGGCAAGGAAAATTGCGTAAAGAACTCACCTTTCTTTTTTTACTTGGCAGTGCCGGCCTTGGGAGGGTACTGCTTGTCGTCGACGGTGACCTTGGGCGCACATTGGCACCACTCAGCCTCTGGGATGACATCCATCACTCTTGAGATGTGAAGGCCGCATCCAAACCAGGAGGCCTTGGCTGCGATCGGGTTAGTCGAGGACTTGAGAAGACGGGTGGGCAACCTTGATGGTTGGCGGCGATAGAGCTTACAGCAGGTAGGGCAGGTCTGTTTCATGCACATTTTGACGACTTCTGCAGCTGAATGTGGTAATGCGTGGATTGTGCAAAAGATTGGTAGATGCGATTGATGAATAATGGTATTCCTGTCTTCTCCGAGCGACGTCTCATCCAGACTTAGCTTTCGTTGAACCTAGGGTTAGGGTATTGTTCAAGCGCCTGCCTGTATTTCACTGCCGTTCCTCTTTCCTGGACACATTCTCCGGCAGACCAACATCACCCCACAACACGAATAAATCTGTGGCGCAGCTGTGTCATCGAGAAAGCACCAATGGACCAAAATCTATCCACTTACAACATCTTCTCTACACCCTTCATTCTGCGACGCGTCAATCGCCCGAGAAAACGCGGTCTTGAAACCCAAAGCCACCAACAGCTGACGACAGTCCCCGTCAGAGGAACGGCGATAGCCAAATGTAGCGACCACTCGGCCTCTTCTAACATTGGCATGCTGGAAACCGAAGCCCAGAATGTCCCGGGGAGGAACACCATGGTAGGAGCAGCAATGGTCTTCATCGCTGCACCGTCCGCTTTGGTCTCTTCAGCAATTGCGTTGCTGGTCCGAATATCTTGCTGCGTGACAAGGCTGAAAACCTGCGAGAGCTTGGTCCGCGATGTCCTGATCCAATATCTACACGGCAGGCTCACCAGATTCAAAGTATCGTCTTTGCGCGACTTGTAGCTCAAGAGCCATCGCTTCTGCGACTCAACCTTCCGATCTGAGGTCAGATACTCACACGACTCGGTATGAGACATGCTCTTTCGAAGGTAGACTCTTAACCTTCTGGTAAACAGCCTTAGCGCCGCCCTTACGGTGCATCATTTCGGTCACTCACATCCAAAAAGACTCGGCATTGCGATTCATCGGCGAGCTCTCGCTCGACTATCTTGCCGTTGACAACCTCGCTGACGCCCAAATGACTGACCATGGCATAGTTGTTCACGTTCGACAGGATGCCTTGATAGTAGCCTATGTTGTGCAAAGACCCGACTAATGAAGGAGCATTGGCCGAGTAGTGGTCGAGATCGGCATTAACTACTACAACTGGCTGGAGCCTGCTGCCTCTTCGTACGTTGGGCGGGTTCGACATCATCATCGCCATCACTATTGGAAAGGCCCGGTGGCCCGTTGTCAAACAAGTGAGCCTGGCGCTTGTATTGTTGTTGTAGGCCAAGTACCAAGGATGTTGCAACTTTATCTGAGAGCTTGACCTGCCTCCTGGCTAACAATAAGGCAGAGGTCAAGACTGGGTTATCTTGTATCTACGACACAGCGAGAAAACTGTACTCTATTACGGCATCTTCTTGATGCATGGTTGCCTAGTGTATTCGATGAGGCAGACTGCGACTGCCGATCTGGTAGACCGCAAGCGAGGCGAGGCCACAAGCTAGTCTCGGTATATCGCCAATCACCAAGCAGTCTCTTTTGGCTCGACTGTATCGTTATTGTTACACACACAACCTCTCCGAGCGGCCAGTGTCTTGTCCACCTTGGTCGCAGCGCAAAAACACACGACACCATCTCTGTTGATGAACCACGGTTCAAGAGTGAACCCAAGATTCCATTTTAGATTACATCAACTCACAGCTGATCCTGCCACTTGAACACCGGCTTGAATCCCAACTCCCTCTTCGCCTTCTCAATCGAAAGCAACGAATCATTGGGTCCCTGCGTAGGCTCGTACTTCACCCCGGGGAAAGCAGCCTCAACAAGTTCCTGGTTCCCCTTCCGCATACAAGTGTCCTCCGCAGCGATCAAATACTGATGGTGACCCTTCAACGAGCTCTCCAGTGACTTCGAGACCGCCTGCCCACCATCGCGAGCATCAATGTAGCCCCAGCAGTTCCAGTACCGCGCCATGGGATCTTCCTGCCAGCTCTCGAAGTTCGCGTATTCAGACGGGAGCATGACATTGCTGAAGCGCAGGGAGATGATTTTCGCTTCTGGGTCCCAGCGGGCGAATTGATCCGCGAGGGTCTCTCCGACGAGTTTGGAGAGGGAGTAAGCGCTCTCGGGCTTGCGTTCGTGCTCTTCGGTGATGGGCAGGGAAGCGGGAGAGTGCGGGTCGAAGGGAATACCGATGAGGGTTTCCGAAGAAGCGAGGACGACGTTCGTAATGCGAAGCTTGCGACAGGCTTCCAGCACATTGTAGGTGCTCATCGTGTTTGTGCGGAACTGGCGGCTGCTGTTCGTCTGGCCGGGCGAAGGAATGGCCGCCAGATGAACCACGGCGTCGACGCCGCTGTAGGCCATGTCGATTGTCATGAAAGTCTCGAGGACGGCGCCCATGTCTTCCAGGTCGATCTCGACCAAGCGGTAGGCGCCTCCTAGGCCGGATTTGCCGTCTTCGCTCGCGGTGGGTGGACGGCGGGTGTCGACAGAGATGACTTCCCAGCCTTCGTCAGAGAGGTATTTGACTGTCGCGCGGCCGAGCTTGCCACTTCCGCCTGTGACCACGACGCGGCGGACGCGGTCGCCGCGTTTGGCCTCGCCTAGGGCGAGTTTGTCTGTGAAAGACGGGACTGCTTGCTTGTCGTTGCTCATTTTGGTGGAGTTGTGTTAGGGTTGACGAAGATCAGGTTGGATGTGTCTGGTACTGAGCATCGGAAGAGGTTGAGTAGGTAAGGGACATTATATATTGTCATCATAGCGCTGTGACCCGATTTATCATACCCTGTTCGGAAGGTCGAGATCCAATGGATCATTCTTGATGACATGCTGAGGTGACGCTGATCGACAGACGGCAGTTGCCTGTGGACTTTCAATCCTCCGGGATCCACATCCACGAGGCGTTACTTACACATTTACCCGTACCAGCACCCTCCGCCCTCCACACAGCATCTTGGTAGATCAGAACACGTGTCGTCTCCAGATGATGATGATGACCAACCACAGAATGTGAACCACATCCCAGGTACCTTCGAGAAGGGCAAGGAAAATCAGTATCATTAGACTCCAGAAGATGATGGCTCCATTCCGAGATGTAACCATCATTGCCTGCTCAGAAAACGATGACGGCGACAATGGAACGGGGCACTCAATGTTCAACACACGACCTCGAGCTCGACTAGACTGGTCATGCAAAAGATTAGTCAGATTTCAATCTATGTCCGAAATGTAGCCATCCTGTCTCGTGACTCAACAATTCAACAATTAACTCCTCGAAGCTGGCAGCCAGTCTCCGTTGCCATGCATAAATCCAGCAGTGCCCGGTTCACTTTTTTTTTTTGATCGTAATGCCAAAACGAAGTATTTACACCTCCCAGAAGATAGCAACGCCAAAAACGCGGGATATCATCGATCGTAAAACAAAAAAATCCACACGAAGCAATCGTTGTGGACTGCAAAGCTGATCTTTGCATCATCTGCTTCTTCGTAGTCCTTCATCGTGTCGGGTCTGGGCGGCAGCGATCGAGATTCGCACTCAGCCACACCCATTAACCCAGTACTGGAACCCCATAGCGCCCAGCAATAGGGCGAAAGGGACCAAGTAATGGAGGAGAGCTAGTCATAGTATTCGGCATGAATTGCTCTGGTACCTACAATATTGACAAAAAGACAATTAAATTAGCCAAAAAGGTTCTTGCGAACGAACAATGAATTCAAACCGAGCAAAGGGCCTCCGAGTCAACAATAAGCGTCGCGTCGACGCCTGCATGTCGTCCGCAGCAAGCGAGTGTGGTATAATCTGCATGCCCAACAACAAAACAAAGCATGACCGCCGAGTGTGTTTTGCGCTGAGAAGTAACGACAGAGTGAAGCTTGCGAAGAGCCCGGCCGCGAAGATCTGCCAATGGTCTTTTTCTTGCTTTCCAATCAAGATTCCGAATCGCTGATGTCGCCATCAACGTTGCCACCGATGCCGTAGATGTCAAATGGGGTAAAGATGCCGAACCTTCTCAGCGCACACACACGGGCAAGCGGTCAGCTTTCGAGTCGTCATCGGCGAGCCTGGAAGGCAAAGCGACAAGAAGCAGGTAGGCAAGCAGACAGACGACGATTCAAGCAGTGCATAAAGCAGAACGTTGACACAACACAACAAGTCAATTGTCAGAAGGGGAATTGAACTCACCATCTTTGCCCTTCAATCCGTCGGATCCACTCAGCAGTGATCTTCAGACGTTGTCTAACCGTGGTCGTTGGGAGCAGTTTGTACTTTTCATCATCGCTGATAGGCAGCACGCTAGCGAACCAGAAAGGGAACAGTGCAGGGTCGCTAGGAGGCTGGCCGTGTGTGTCGAGGACACGTTGTTGTAGCCAGTTGGCACTTCTTGCCCGCATGCGTTCGATGAAAGCGCTGCCAATTTCCAGTAATTCGCGGGTGGGCATACGGTTGAAGTGCGCCTCCGCTAACTCTGGTGAATGTGCGGGTATGCCACTGACAGTAGGCGGAGGGACTGGCAGTTGAGGTGTCGAAGTTTCGAGGGCTTCGAGACGCTCTTCTTCGGCGGTGGAGACATCATCAAGGCGTTCCACATTGCCAACGCAGTAGCCATCATGGAGGCCATGAGCGAGGACGCGGAAGCGGTAGGCGCCGCGGCATTCGATCAGGCTGGTACCGTCTGCCAACATTTGACTGTGAACAATGTGCATCATGGTACCGTACTGGTAAAAGTGGACCGAGCCTAGATCGCCTTGAGGTTCGCTGTATCGGTTGTACATGAGCATGCCGAATTCGCGATTGCCTTCCAAACAACGTCGAAGCATGAGTCGATAGCGTGGTTCGAAGATCCGCAAGAAAGTTGGCGTGTTGGGAAATCCGAGCGCACAGACGAATAAAGGCGTGCTGAGGGCGCCTTCGCCACCAGTCTCTTCTTGAGCAATGGCCTGCCTTCGTGAAGCGACCGTCTGTGGGCAAAGGGCGTCCAAAAGCGATGTGAGCGTTTTGTTACTTGGATGGCCTAGAAGAGATGGAGGGAGACCAAGACCGCGGCGGCAGACTGGACAATGTAGGGAGTGATCTAGAGTCCTTGTCAGGCAGATGCGACACAAAGTATGGCCGCAAGGTGTTGTGATGGGATCCAGCAAGAGGTTGTAGCAGACTTGGCAATCCACATGTTGGTGGGTTGCCTCGAGTATTTCTTGTAAGATGTCGTAGTCCAGTAGATGTTGTGCCTCATTGGTCGATGGTGTCGAGTGATATAACAGGTCATTGGCCCTGTACAATTCGCCTTTTGCAGCCAAAGAGTATGTTGCAACTAGCCGTCCGCCCGGGAGCGTTTGGATATTGACTTTTTCACGCACCGGATCGCCGCTAACGATTTCGTCCCAACGCACAAGCTCTTGCACCATGGTAGTTGTCTTGCCAGAGATAGATAGCTGTCTTGCCACAATCTCCGCCACGGCGTCCATGAGTTTGCTCACTGTGACATCGACAGAGCAATCCATTGCAGGATGCTCCTGGCCACAGTCTGCAAATGGACACTCGATCGCTTGTTTCCGGCCGGGAATATCGGGATAAGATACATTTTCGCGTTCGTGTAATCGTGGCACGCATTGCCGGCATAGCGTGTTACCGCATGGCAGGGTGACCGCTGTCCTGAACGGCATGGAGCATAGAGGGCACTGGATCAACCTGACCAACGCCCGAGCATCTTCGTGGGCTGCTAGGCCGACAAGCGAGTTCTTGTCCTTTTCCGAATCATCTTTACTCATGTAGCCGTCCTCCGGCGCCAGTTTTTTGTTTGAGTATAGGGAGGCCGATCTGTGCGAATCTCCCTCGCTAGGAGGAGACTCGTGAGGAAGATCTCCCGCGGCAGCGTACAGCGCACTCATACACGCTTATGTTGATTCTCGGGGAATCGCGCGCTCCATAGACCGCAGGCCGGGAAGAGCTGCAGGGATTGAACGAGTGAGGTCGAGGTTTGTACGCGTGTCGTAGGAGGTTGCCAACAAGGTGTAAATGAGACTGCCGCCCTAGGAGGCTAGGCAAAGGCGTTGTTGTTTGTGTATTGCGACACTGTTTCTGGCGGGGTTTGCGATGTCCGATTATCGATGACGTCGCGAGTCGGCCGCGTGGGATTTGGATTTGAGAAGGAAGGGTCCTGCACCGGCGGAGAGGTCGTGGGTAAAGGTAGCGGTGAGTCGGAGAGGTTCGCAGAGTACGTTTCCAGGCTGTCGGGATGTGTGAAGAGTCGGGAGGGGGGAGATAAGAGGATGGTTGTGTCGCTGGTGGTGTGTCGTAGGTTGGCAGACGGGATGATTAGAGTGATTTGCTGCAGGGTATGGGCGTGTAGTACTGAGCGTGAGAGATGTAGAGGGCGCACGAGCGCAGGTGGCAGCAGCAGTAGACGTGTATATCACTGCGAGAGGCAATAATGGACGCTGCCAGGCTGCCGGTAGTAGTATGGGTAGCACATAGTCGACGACGACATGACTAAACAGCTGAATTGCTTCCTTAGCAGTGGTGGGTAGAGGACCTGCGATCGTGGGCCTCATTGGGCCTGACACCGCCATCGAGCTCATCGAGCCCATCGACAGACCTCCCACCCCGAGAGAGAGAGACGAGGCCACGCCACGCCACCACGCCACGCCCGGGATCTCTCCAGCCGTGTGGCGCTTTGGAGGCGGCGGGTGTCCCGACCCGGTGGGCACGTGATCGTCACAGACATTGACCATATTTGCAACAGCCGATGACTCGTTGATTCACACTGGCAACATACATACTTCGCCACCGATATACGTTCTGGCCAGATGGCATTCATGCTAGTCTTTCAATAATTCATGGTAGCTTGTAACGCCTGCAACAAAGTTGACCCAACGAATGCTTTCGCGCCATCAAACAACCAAGCCACCCCAAAGTCGAGACCGTCGGATACACCGATACCGATACCGACGCCTAACAAACACTGATACTCGGCATGTTGCAACCCAGCAACGCCACTTGACACTTCAAAACTCCAAAACTCCAAAACTCCATCAGAACCGTAATGTGGCGGAACGCACACGAGAAACATCACCCATCGCTGTCTTCACTGCTACTACTACCCTCCCCACTCCCACTCTCACTCTCACTCTCATCCTCGTCCAATACAATCCTCCTCAGCACGCCCTTCTCGAACAAATCGATCACAAAACGCCACTGCTGCACCCCAAAGCGATGGCCGCTGAGGACATCAAGCGCACGCTTGAAAATGACATCGCTTGCAAAGCCGGGCGCTTTTTTGCGATGCTTGAGAGCGTTCAGTTCGCCCACAGCCTTGTTGGTCAACACCGAGTTGCCCAGCTTGACAATCGAAGCGAGGATGGCGCTGTTTGCAGGGTCTGTAGCTTTCGGATCTGTAGCCACCGCGAGCTGTCCTGGTCGCTGTTGGTTGCTGCGCGTACGGGTGCGGACGCGGGACATGCTGGCCGTCGTGGCAGAGGCGGCGATTGAATTTCCTTCTCTGGCGAAAGGCCGGAGGGAAAAGAGCTTGTCAAAGTTCAACGGCAGGGAGTATCCCAGACTCTCGCCGAGCACATTGACCGTACCATCCCAGCCGTACTCGGCTAAAATCTCTTGCCCATGCAGACTCCGTGAGATCAGCCCCAGCACGAAAAATGCTGTACCGCGTAAAGTCATGACTTCTGAGGTTTCTGCGATTTGTACAATGTGCTTGACAACATCTGTGCTCTCCAAGAATGGCGCGCCGAGCTCCATCGACCCCACGTTGCCTACGGCCCAGAGGCAGCCTTTGACCTTGAGTATTGTCTCGCAGTCCTCGCTTTCCGTCACAAAGTCTTGAATCGTCGCTGCAAATTCTTCGAAGTGACCTTTCGCCTTTAAAAGCTCGCATCCTTCCGCAGTTCGCGAGAGCTCGCGGTAGAAATGTGGAGGGACGTGGCCGAAGTCCTGCGGCTCAATGCTTTCCTCCAGTGTTGATTGGGGCTTCTCGGGTACATCGGCAAGAGCTCTGGCAAGCGACGCTTCGACGAGCGTGACATACGAGTCGTTGCGACCCAAGAACCAGTCGTCCATCTCCTTCGTGATGTAGTCTAGCCCGTCTAGATAGTGGTAGCCGACAGACGTCGACAAGAAGCGTAAGAGTAGCGGAGCTCCGATCTCGCCAAGATGGTCCAATGCCGGCCGACATTTAACGACATATTCTAATGATCTAATGTTGTTGCATGCTTCTTCAAGAATCTTGATGGCTACTTCGCAGGCTTCAATTTCCGGGTCGTACAGCTGGCTCACCAGCAGTTTGATTGACCATTCTGCCGCACCGCCACCAACAGTCTGTGGCTCGATCGGCATCATGGCGTACTTGCGCAGGATCTTGGTGGCGGCTATTCGCATATGTTTGGAGCCGGCAATCATGGCCTTGGCAAGAATGATTCTAGGGTGGCTGTCCAAAGTGTAATCCAGGTTGGTCAAAAGAGTCATGATCAGATCGTCTCTATCTCTGAGTTCAACGATATGATAGAGCATGTTGATGATACGCCAGCGCTCAAGAATTTGCAAGCCTTTGCCATTGCTGCATAGGACACCAAGGAAGGCAAAGTAACCACCGACCAGTGTCTCGGACAGGCGCTCTGGTGAGAACAGTGGTGCTGTAGAGGTGATCCCGCTCATTGGATCTTTCTGTGCAAGGCACTCGGCAATTTGAGGGATGAGCTTGTTGTCTGCCAAATACTTTGCACTATCCGGAGTTTGTAGGAGTGTTCGTACAAGGGAGCAGCCAGCTTTCACGTAGCGCTGGTTGACCTTTGTGTTGGGTGCGTCGGAGAAGCGAAACTTGAACGGCCGCAGGAAGCCTAGAAGTCGGTGGACGAACTTCGTGATCCGGGTAGCCTCGTCAAGCCGTTTCGGGTTTTGCATTGGTCCGTCAATGAGCGATTGGATTAGCGACCAGTTCCACTTGTTGTAATTGACTGTATTGAGAACGCCAGTATCAAGCATTTTCTGTCTGAACTGCGCCTCATCCATGCTCGCCTCCACTTGCGACTTGGACGCTGCACGGGTTCGCGCAGCAGACCCATCCTCTTTGGTTTGTATCTGCGATGCTTGTCCAGCAACGGAGCGGTAGAGGGTCCGATTGACTCGATCGACCTCATATACGGTTGCAGTGGCTTGCACCCGGCCTTCGGTTTTGAAGTCAATAGCTGACGAAAACAAGCCAGGCATCACCTGCAGCTCGGCGCTCCATGCACTCGGTAGCAAATCGCCGGCCATCTTCAGTACCTTTGCAAGAAGTAGAGACGTCTTCTTACGCAGCTGCACGCTTGGTGAACTGCTTTCGGCGTGCATGAGCGCTCTCAGCAGGCCTTGTCTGAGTAGGATTGCCAATGCCACGGCGATGAAGTGTTCGACTAAATTACGCTTGTGCGGATCTTCTTCCGAACGGGATGCATCCTGTTGCGAGACATCGTCGCCCCGGAGATTTGTGACACGGCCATACGTCGTAAGTCTTCTGCCACCGATGAAGGAACTTGCCCATGACGGAAACTGGATCCTCAGTATATCTGCAATCAAGTCCGTGACCGCGTTGCGCACCGAGGCGGTCGCAATATACAGTGACGAGACCACCGATCGTACAGGCAGAAAGTCGTGTAGTGATAGCGTCATCAATCCTGACCAACTTTTAAACATGCCAGCTATGACTCTCGCACTGGTCTTCAGTCTTTCGTCTTGTCCGTGAGACCCATGTGGTGGCTCAGTGAAGGATGCGAACGCCGAACTGAACTCGAACCCATTGCGCAGCATGCCTCGACGAGCTGGGAGATCCATAAGATGCATGAATGGGGTGATCAGAGTCTCTGGCGCGTGATATGCTCCGTTGCCCATGGATTCAGAGAGGACAGTGATGCCGCCCCCATCAACGACAATCTCGGGGTCTTTCAACAAGACCTCAGCCAGCGTCAAGATTGCTATGCTGCGGAGCTGATCATCTGCGTGATCTGCCACAGCGACCAGAACACGTACGACTGATCTGTGAATCTCCTTTGTTCCGCCCTTCACGTCCAAGAATGCACGCACAAATTTCAAGGCCTGTTCGCGTTCCACTCTAGCTTTACTTTCTTTGACCAGTGAGAGGATCACCAGGTAGTCTGTATGGAGGGATCGAATTGTTTGCAATGATTTACGGTCGGTAATCGCGTATCGCAATAGCCTGTAGCCCGCCGCGACCACTTCGCGGTTGTCGCTCAGCAGGAGCACCTGCATCCGCAGGCCGAAGATAGACCATGCCAAATCGTACTTGAGAGTCGGATGTCGCTTGAAGAGTTCCACAAGCTCATTGGCATGGTTGACGTAGTAGTCAGACGGAAGGTCCGCCGCCTCGAGGGCTTGCAGGATCTCGGCAAGAATGTACGAGGGCGACTCAGATTCCGGATCATACTCGGGCTCGTCGTCCTGGAGCATAGTCTGAGGAACCGGCGGCGATCTCACTGGCGCAGCCCGGAAGAGCTGTGTCGACAGTCTCTCCTGCGGGCTGATCGCTGGCTGTTCTCTGCTTCGCTGGATCTCTGCATTTAGATCTGACCTCAGCTGTGCGATTTTGCGATTCGAGGTGTTCAGCTCAGACTCCACAACACGTCTCTGCTCTCGGATGTGCTTCTCCTTCTTTGTGTTCAACGCCTCGAGCAGATTCTCTGTCCCGACCTTGATCTTTGTCTCCTTCTCGATCTTGTCTCTGAACTCCGCCTGCCGCTGCTCTGTCGTCGCATTCCCGAGTAGAGCGCTTTCATCCGGGGCGACAAAACTTCCAACCTCATATCGAGGCGCGTCCGGCCGCGAGAGCGTGCCCTTCAACTCCGACGTAAAGCTTCCTGGCGGCGGACCACTCCTCATGAAGGACTTTGCGGTTGCGAAGCTTGCTGTCGACGGCGCGCGGCCATCTCTGCTGGGCCTCGGCGGTGCCAGCGCATCGTTGGAATATGCGCCCGTGTTGGGGCCTGTGGGACGAGGTGTTGGCGTCATCTAGAAGCGGCGCGCGCACGCTGCTCACCGCCCGCACCAATTGTTGCTGGCTGTCGCGCGTCTGCGTGCATGGAGGACGTGGTAACGAGTGCCGGCGGGCATGGATGGGCGCGGCGTTGTTGCGTAGTAGGGTGGTTCGATTGGTGTGGTGTAGTTCCTGCTAGCTCGACCTGGTTGACAGTTTTGGCGATGATGTTCTTTTACTCTCTAAGCGATCGGCCAGGCCGTCCGCCGCACCGGTTGGCAGGTTGGAACGAACAGTTGACGACACTTTGCCCGTTGACGTTGTACTGACCGTTGCACTTGGAAATGCCACTCCACCTTGCCTCGTGGCGCGGGGGTCTGTCTTTCACTTCGACGTCCGAGCTCACGTTTGGAGTGTCTACAGTATCGTGAACCTGTGATAGCACACATGGAGGTACAGTACTCATAAACGTTGACAATTACGTGTTACATTTCGACTATGAAAATATCGAGGCCGCAAAGGGAGAAGCAAAGAACATGACGCCACGATTTTCCTGCAATTACCCAAACGACCTCCAGGGAGCGTCCATGGGATGCCTCGAAGGCTGAAAGAGAGATGAAAGCGGCCACCATTCGGAGCAGTAGATATTCCGCAGTATTCGGCACGCCGATGCGATTTATTAAAGACCTCCAAGGCTAATCAAGCTGCGTTGTCGGTGTCGAATAAAATGTAGGTAAGGACGCCCAAGACGTCCACAGTCAACTGAAATGGACCTGATACCCAGGGCTGTTGAAGCGCTGCTCGTTCGCCCCTCGAGCTGTCCTGATCTCCTCAACCATACGCGACGACAGCAGAACCTGGAATCTCACCTGATAGGCAGGGGTCTGATCGACGGAAGATGAGGCGACATCCCCCAGACCCCAACACGGGCTACTAGAGCCGCTTCCCTCGCAAATTGCGCCCTCTTATACTCATTGATAAGCTGTCCCAAAGTCCAATGCATCTCAAGGAGAGCTTGATCGAAAGCCTTTTGGGCTCGCTCGCCTGGGTGGGCAATTGCGCGAAATTTTGCGCAAGCGCGGAAGTAGCTAGGCATGATCATCACCTGAAGACGCCTGTCGGGCTCGTATCGTCCGTAACAGGACATCCGGTAATCTTCGAGGAATTGTTGCACGCAGCGCAAGTCTGAGGCCGCGGCTTTGGCGTCCCTGCGATCTTGCAGATGCGGGTCTCGTGCGAGGCGCCAGCAAGGGCTTTCCTGCGTGGCAGACGGAGGATTGGCGATGGTCTTGACGGTGTTGTCACCGGTGGTGTCGCCGATTGAGAGAGTGGCCATCGCATTGCCAAGTACTTCGATTTGATGGGTCGTGGGGTTGACGTCGGACATGGCTGGTAGTCGAGTCGAAATCTTGTTGGTGCGAACGGGAATCTTGATGGCTAGACAGGTATGGAGTTCGTGTCAAGCTCATGATCTAGAGCAGAGGTGCCTGGTGGGTATTTATTGCCCACAGTCACCATTTCTGTTTTCACCTCTTAATGAGCAGTCTCTTCATTGGAGGCGCCTTGAAGAAAGGCATCAAACTTACCGTTGGCGCGGTAGATGTTTGATTGATTTGTGGTTGCGATTTTGAGCACTCGATTAGATATCCTGCTGCTACGACTGGTCAGCAAAGCGATGTGTCCTGAATGTCTTGTTGATACATCAACCAAATTTTGGTTCATCACATGGGCGCACGAACCTACACGATCAAGGGAATATGTCATCCAATTGACTGGTGGATTAACCAATGGAACGTGTAACAAAGTTCGAAAGCTTGACCAAGGGACCTACAAACCCTGTCAGTAACCCATGGATCTCCACGCTCACAATTTCGCCTTCCCATCCACCAGAGATAGCCCCGTGATCTTTTCCAACTCTTTGACCGCCTCGCTCGTCTTTCCAAGCGCGACCTTGACAGTCTGCATCCCAACCTTTCTTCCAGTCCTCAGATTCCCACCGATATCATCCAAGAACACCACATCCTCCATCCTCACCCCTTCGTCTCCCCACCCTTTTTGTCTCACGAACTCCGCAACCCGCCCAAGAGTATAGAAGTAAATGTCCTCCGCCGGCTTGCGCATGCCTACATGCGCCGATGAAACGAACACGTCGAACAAACCCTTGAGCTCCGCATTTTGCTTTCCCTCAGGTGTATTGAGATCATTGAAAGGGTGTGCGGCCGGCCAAATAGATGTGTTAGACATGGCGGCGATGACAAGTTTGCCGTTGCTGGCGTCGGCAGCAGCGCGCAGCTTCTTTAACGCCGGGTACATGTGCGGATCGGGCTCGCGAGCCATGCGCATCATTTCCCAGTAGAGCCATTCGGCATCAATGTCTGGCGGCGGCGGAGCATTGTAGGCGGCCTCTTCTGCGGCGTCGGAGCCCTGTTCTTTACGCTTGCTCGCGAGGTGCTTGGTATAATATGCGCGCCATCTCTTCTCGTCGGTGAGGTCTCGCTTGAAGTTTTGGAAGAACGTGTTGTCGAGTTCTACCTCGCCGCGCTCGAGCTTCTGCCAGGAGCCATCTGGGCTTGTGGCTGAGATCGAGTGGTTGACCCAGCCTGGTGGTATGCCATTGGCGCTTTCGTAATCTAGGATGGCTTGGAAGGGCGAGATGACCTGGTTGGTAGTTCAGCTCGGATCGCTTTGATGTACTGTCTTACTAAATGCTAACATACGCAAACACCGCCGATGTCGAAGAGCAAGACTCTCGGCCTGCTTGGCTGTGACGAAGGCATCTGAAAGGTGGAACCAAAGAGGATGTAGGATTTGTTGTTCTTAGTCCACGGACTTGCCATATCACCTACTGCTCCATCACTTGCGCCTCTTGGTTGATATAGCCTGATACGAGCCTCGGCCGCTTGAGCCCGCCATGTCTGCACATAGAAATGATGATGTCGAAGGTTGTGTTGATAGCCGCGGCTGTCGGTTTCAGCCCATTGGGTACACGCACGAGCCAGCTATTATTACATCTAATTACTACACTAATAATAGTCAAGTTGCAGAATACACAAGTACATCTACATGTATTATTGAACTACACTAAACTGTTGTACAGAATACCTGGTCTTGGTTGTGTACATGTACAAGATCACAGCATGGCATCAACGAGATATCCTCGCGAAGCCGTCCACCTCACGGGCAAGTTGCTCTCGTTCTTTCCGCGCGAGCCTGGGCCACGCAAACAGATCACGGTCTGGCCTCCGAAGCCTGTCATCTTCATGCGAGAATTGCCACAGATAATTGCTAGCAGCACTTTTCTCCTCCCTCCTTCGGGCCCATTCCATCCTGATTCCATGTAACCACGCGCGTCGTTTGCTTCGCCTCTGCTGGGAACGAATGTGCAAAAGCCGCCTTTCAGCTGCAGTGGGATACACGCTGGTACAAGGAGCTTGCGTTTCGACGGTAGTACGTCGTATTCTCAAGCCTGGCGCCACGCGGACGCGTCTGGGCCGTGGAAAGTCGATCTTACGAACCTTGCGAGATATCCGGTTGCGCCACCGCCCAGCTGCTCTTCGAGAAGATATTGTAGACTGCCCAGCTGCTCGGGTGCCCTCGCGGATGGCATCCAATTGTTCTGATCGGGCTATGCGAGCGCGTTCAGCCAAAAGTGGTTCCAGGCGCTTTACAAAAGTAGAACACAACCGTTGCCAGGCAATAGCCCTCCACTTCCGTGACATTTTTCCCCACTGTAGGTCGCCGATGCTCGTCCCGAGTTCCTTCAAAGCAGCTTCTTGTGCCTGTTGGCCTGCAAGACCTGCTTCTTTAATTTCTCGTTCGACGCGGTCAAGACGTGGGAGAAGCCCACCTAAGTCTTGTCGGCGGACTTGAAACGGCCACACAGTGGTAAGGTGCCGATACACGTCAACAAGCCGCCGCTGACAACACAAATGAACTAGTCACATATCCTGTTCCGTTCTTGCCTTTTCGCGGAATTCACCTCTAGTATTCGCGCCTGCCTTTGTTGTGGATGGCTCAACGGACTGTCCAGCACCGCCGCTGGCAGCATTCCTGATGGCGTTAGGGTAATATTGCAGCTTATTGCCCTCGAAATCAAGGAATTGCTGGTAAGTAATGCGACCAAACGGCACATCGAATTTGGACTGGACTTCTTTTCTCTCCCGAGTTTGCGACCGAATGGCCATTCCACCCTCCGAGAGCATACCAAAGAGATTGGGGTAATGCTGGATTGTTGCGGAAGCTGCGTCGGACTCGGGGTTGCGGGCAATATTGTCGATGGAAGAAGGAATCGCGCCAAAAGATAGCGTGAGTTCTGGTGCAATTCCCGAGTAACGTTTACGTGGGCGTTCCGTCTCTGCGAGGCTTGTTGGCATGTTTTGTAACTTCGGTGCCAGTAGAAACATAATGCTTTCTCCTTCTTTCACGATCTGACCGAGAGCTTGGTTCTTCTGCTTTTCTACATCGGCGCCCGTCCCATCATCCGGGACGTCGAAGTCGAACTGCCAGCCAGCGTCTTGACGCAGCTCTCGCGTTGAGTACTGAACATCGGGATCAAGACTCAGCAGACCAGCTTTCTTGCCCCAGCCACCTCCGCCAGAGAGTACTTTGGTGAGACGGGCACCACGGAACACCGTACGGAAGAGCTGCAATAGGCATTTCGTTATGTCCTGCATTGGCTCCGCTTGCGGCTCCCATGCAGCAGGGATGGCGCCTTCATCAATGCCAAGTATAGCCTGGATACCTGGCGACTTTTGGGCTTTGTCAAGAACTCTAAACTCGCCAGTCTTGGGTATCACGAACGCCCACACGCTGACGGTTTCCGGTTGTAGGTCCAGTTCTTCAAAGTACTTCGATACAGCCTTTTCAAGATCTTGGGAGGCGGGTACGTTTTGCTCCGCATCCCTCGAGTTTTCAATGACCTCCAACTTACCTTCTTCTTTCGATTGCAGCTCCCAAGTTGGCTGGGCGGACAGCTTCCTGATGATGTTTCCCATCACGTAGTTGATTTTCCGGAAAGGTGTGAGCGGGATCAGAGGTGCGTAGATCGATTCTCTGGAGTGTAATGTTGGCAAGGCCGGCAGTCGCAGTGTCTGACTTTCAAGTTTCTTTTCGCCGGTGAGTTCCAACCTGGCGTCTTTGTCGCCAGTGGTGTACATTCTGAGGAACATTGTCGATACGAGGCCAGTCGTGAACACGGTTTGACTCAATGGAAGCTGCAGAAAATCTTGAATCTCGAATTGTTTGTCCTTTTGCTGTTTGGCCACTCTGGACGTTTGGAACGTCAGAGACCCTGGCTTCTGCGCAGACACTTGGAAGGGTATCTGGTCTTCAGCCTTGGTGGGAAGCGCGTTTCGCAGTAGCATGTAGGCCATGCCCTCAGCACCTTCGATCTGATCAGGTGTCGTGGGCAGGCGATCGACAATTGCCGTGGTAGTAATGTACTTTGTCGCGCGCGGCAATCGGTTCTCGAGACGCACCAAAACGGTGCTCGGTACCGTGCTATCGAGTGCAAGACGGGCGAGCCCAGGCGTCACCAGTAAGACCAGATTGGTGGGGCCCACTGTGTTATCCGGCGCATCGTCTTGCGGCATTGGAGGGATTTCTTTCACGAGTTCATTGATTGTAGTTGTAAGTGGATGCGATGTCGTAACGATGCCAAAAGAGGCATCCTTCGCCAACTCCCGCTTGGCCCATCGCGTCGCGCCAGGTGGTTGCTTTGATACGCGTGCTGGGTTGATAGCTCTTGGTTTTGCCGACTTTTCCATGTGTGGGCGCTTGCGGAAGAGAGGTCTTGATAGTGAGTCATCTTGCGCGGTATTCTTGTCGACATCTTTGTCCTCTGGACTGGTACGTCTCTCTTTATTTTGACCACCCTCACCGAGTGCCTCCGCGTATCCTCTCCTCAACACAGCATCCCATCGCTTCCTCGCTGTCGGTATTGCAAGTCTAGCTCGTACCTCCAGCAGCGTTCTTGTGCAGCTGAGCATTGATGTGAAAGCGCCAGAGGCGGCGAGCGTGCGCGTTGAGGTGCTTCTGTCAAAATGTCAATCCGAAACCTGGGAAATCCTGAGAGTCGTGATGTCAAGCATCTGGTGCTGGTGGTGCCGGCACAGAGCCCAAATTCAGCCGCGGTTCGGATCAGACCAAGCTCGAGGCGTATTTGTAGGCACGACCACCCCTCAGCGTGTAAAACTCAGACGGTGAGACGCCTTGAAACATGTAGTTATGCGGATGTTCTAAATTACATGTACCAACTGTACATTTGGTGATGGTTGAACTGGCTTGCAGTGGCAAGATTACATGACTACTACCTTGTGTGTTGTTTCCAGGACGATTGATATTTCCATGCGCAAGTGGCGCAACCGTACCTGACCACCACGCACTCTGGCAAACTGCATACGTGTAGCTACACAAGGAGTCTAACGAAGCTCAGTCGCTTCCTCTAGTAGCCTTGCCAACCTCCCCGAAAATGATTTGATCTTTTTCACCCTGATTGAACGAAAGCGAAACCTACGCAGCGACTCTTTAGAACCCAACCTACTCTCCCCTCATCCCCAAGGATTATGTCGATTCCAAAATTAAATCAGTTTGTTCGCGGGCGCAACGCCAGCTCCATGAAGGTCGGAGACACAGACGCGGTAACGGCGTCTACCACCTTCGAAGCTTTGTTCAACTTGACTTTGGCCCGGATTTTCTGCAACTCATGCATCCTGCGATAAGCCACCTCAGCAGTCAGCTCTTCGACCTGCTCGATGAAACCGATGGCTCCTTCAGGGTAATTGTTTCTCGTTGCATCAGAGGTGTGATCCTCTGCGGATGCTGCCAGCTGAGTCAGGTTCACAATCATCGCTCCCTTCTGGTTGCCCAGTCTCTTGCAAGCAGCTTGTCTGATGCCCAAGACGGCCTCAAACGAGCCAAGCGGCTTGATATTTTTCCTAACTCGACTCACATTGTCTTCCAACTCGTTGCTCTCTACTGCGTGAGTAACAACGGGCTGTACGGTGGCGTCTTCTTTGCGGTCTTCAGTCGTCACCTCGTTCATCAGCGCGTCCAGCTCTCTCTGCATGTCAAGGTATCTCTGCTTGGCCAGGGCTTTCTGCGTGTCCAGCGCTCTCTGAGTGTCCAGCTCTCTCTGTATCTCCAGGTATCTCTGCTTGTCCAGGTCTTCCAGAGTAGCCAGATCTCTCTGTATCTCCAGCTTTCTCTGCTCTTCCATGTATCTCTGTGCGTCCGACTCATCTTTCGCGTTCCTGACGATTGATCCAAAGCCTCCCACTGACAGCGGGTCTATTTGGACGGATGCCAGACGATTTGGTCCTGTTTGACCAAGCAGCGTTGCTCCGCCAGTTGAGGCAGTCTGCGCCCGTTGTTGGTTACGTTCGGTGGACTTGCCCTTGTTCTTGTCTTTGCCCTTTTTTGCGATGCTGACACCCGGGAAGCCAGCGTCTTCAGTTCCTTTGCCATCATAGTACGTCGCACCGTCAGGTCTGGCGGAGTCTGCAATCATGCGGATGGTAAATGGCGATTGGGTCTCTCTCGGCAGCATGAAGAGCGGATCGTGCGCCAGCCATTTTGAGAAAGTCGATCGCTTCTCCGGATCGCCTTCGGGATACACGAGGTCGCCTTTCTTTCTGTAATACTTGAGTTGACATAGACCGCGTTTGCGGTTGGTCGACGGAAAAGTCAACGCTTCTGTACGAGTGCGAGCACCGCGAGTGATGACTCGACGATCCCTGCCACTTCTCCCGTTGACTGAGTAGGGCTCGTAGCCTTTGATCTGCTTCTCAAGAAGCGCGGAAAAAGCATCTGGACACAGTAGGGGTGTTTTAGGCAGGTCACGTGGTGTCTTTTGGGTTGACTCGTCGTTTTGTAGCGCTATCAGAGGCTGGAGCGCGTCCATGTACGCCTTGTATAACACACCGGAGCTGGCAATGTATTCGTCGCATGCCACGAACGACATTCGGATCCAGGTTGCAGTGCGACGTGGCTCTGGATAGCGCAGCAGCAGTTTCGTGTCTCGGCGGCCAATGGCTGGAAGTTTCAGCTCGACTATCGTGGGCATGATGCCAGACACTGCTGGGATGTATGCTCCTGGTGTGTTATCGCGATAGAGGGTCAGCATTCTGTGGGTGTCTTCCTGCTGGATGTTAGAAATGGCTTTCGAAAGAATGTTCAGTGTGATGTTGGAAGTGTACTCTTTGGGTGTAAAGCTTTTCGAGTGCAATAGACAGAGAGTCAATTCTTAGATCGCGCTCTCCTGGCGCCGCGGTGGACATGGCGATGGTGATAGGCAGCTGCTTTGTTGCGGATGCGAGAGTGAAGGTGGAAGCCGCGCAAATATTGCTTGCTGGACGCTCAACACATATGCAGGCAGGGACGAAGTGACCTACGCGCGTAACCAACTCAAGCTCGTCACTGCATGTGAAAGTGGGATTATCACAAGCCAACGGAACGCTCATTGCGATTTAATGAATTCACACAACCTGGTGACTTCTGAAGGCACTCACTGTTGAGAACTCGCTCATCCGTGAAACTGTTGTCGTGGGGCTGAACTTGAGGTTGGAACTCAATTCGACGTGATGTGAACAAATGGTAGCATACATACCGCGTATACGGCCGCCGCCTCTAAAATCCCTTCTTCTCACCATTCGCTGATGTTGTCGCGGGAGACAGAATGCCCTCGTAGCCACTGCTTGCTTGCCTGCGTCCCTTGGATCGCATTTCCTTGGCCCACTCGCTCATGGCGTACAGCCAACCGCCCGCCACCAGCACACCAGAAACAACGTTCACTAAGCGGATGAATAACGACAAGAAGGACGACCATTCCTCAGCAATTGTGAGCATGACCGGCTCGATGTCAAACTTGACGAAGATACCAGGGACCATCATTTCGGAGACTCCGTGCGACTGTTCCGTAACGGCGTATTGATTGGTGAAGACAGTGTCTCTGGCGTAGCGCTTGTGGTGCTTCTTCATGCCATCCTCGCCGCTGGAGGGCGATTCATGGTACTTGTCGGTAAACTTCTTGAGGGACTTGGGGTCAGTCGTGTAGACTGTTGGAACCACCGAAAGGTAGTACTGGAATTTCTGGAAGTGGTTGTCGCTAGTCGCGACAGTGTTGTCCAGAGGGTTGACTAGCGAAGGGTAGAAAGGACCGAAAGAGAGTTCGTTGACGTGGTGGGAGAAGTTGAAAGCTGCATCGATGCATTAGTAATCAGGACATCTGATTGACAAACTGAGTAATGCATACCGCTGTGGTCAAGATGCTGGCCCATCTCCATGTAACCATGGCCTCTTGCCGTAATGTGGAAGTCACCCTGAACCTTGTTGCCCTCCATGCTGCCGTAGATACGGCAACTATCAGGGTTGGCGTGTCTGGGAACCTTCGGGGTCTTCGGCCACTTCTTCGTTGCCTTGGCCGCGCCGAGATAGTTGTGTACGTCTTCCTCCTTATACTCCCCGAAGCCCGGGTAACCGCTGAGATCTAACCTCTCATCCTTTGACTTTCCAAGAGTGTGTAGCTTGCGATCGTTCCCCCATTGGACCCAGGTAGTAGGATCCTTATTCAGAGTCGAGCCCGCCAAGATCCTGTCACCACTCGCATCTTGCACATTGACATGGAGGTCCTCGCAGCGCATATGAACAACGACGTCCAGATTGATCTGCAAGTCATGGCCTATACCTTGCTCCACGCTGAAGGTATGTGTTGTCTCTCCTATCCACCATCGCCCTAGCTCAGTCGCGCCCAGCCATATGCTTGCAAGCACGAGTACGATGGTCCAGATGCCGCCAGAATTGGTTTGTTCGGTGTATGATGGTTTCGTTTTGGGGAACGCGTCGAACGCTTTTACCGCTTTGAACGCACCACTTTCGCCAAAGTTGTCCTCGCTGATGCCAGAGTCGCCGAAGCCGTTGTGGCCGTTCATGATTGCGTCCAGATGCCGAATCGGTTGGGCGCGTTGGCCAAGAGGACTGGAAGAGATGCGCACGGCACAGTAGGTCTCTTTTCGACAAAGCGAAGTTATCGGAAGGGCATTGGTAGGGTCAGGAGTGCAGTATTAAGGAGGGACGTATAAGAGCGGGACTCGTGTCTCAGTTGTAGTAGACAACTTTCACGAAACACATCGCCTGAACCCTTGCCCTGAGCATCGGCATCAGCTTACTCCCCGAGCTATAAGTATTGTTCAGCCTCATCCTCTTTGTCCACGATACATGTACCTATTCACATTATTATACACGCGAGCCTTCATCGTAACTACATCGACTATCATAACCCTCGATCAGCCTGCAGCCATTGTGAATGTAACGTGGTTGTTTCAGGTGACCTGAAGATACAGGGCGGCTCAAGGCCTCGGTTGGGTGTTCCTATATGTACCTATCAACAGGTAAAATGACTAATGCAAGTATGATCCGTCGGATTTACAAGAACGCTGATTACAGAGCAACATTTTACTATTGGGCCGCGATAGTGGTCAAGGTTCCAGTGGAGATCTGGGTGGTGTGAACGTCCTGCCACCTGCCGTCCTTCCCAATTCTGGGCGCATCTTGTAAAAGGAAGTTCTCCACGAGCGATCCACCCCTCCTTTTCGCTGCCAACTCCGTTGTCAACACCGTAACACCGTAACAAGAAGGCTACGCCGAACGATAGTGACCTCAATGCCGGCTAGAAACGGACTGCTGACGAGAAAAAGATACGCAGGGCGTAATGTGTAGTCTTCTGAATGACTAATTCGACATCGGGCGCTGGATGTGCTGATTAAATATACTCCCACAAAGCTTCCGTCCTGTGGCTCCATGTCCATCGCTCAATCTTCACTTACACCCACCATCACAATGGAACTCTCGAACCGCAACAGCCTGATCTCAAACACCCCCGGAAGCGCTGGAAGCGACGATGGAGTACCACTCGAGACTCGGAGTTCCCGCGCACAGTACGCTCTGCCTCCGACGGATCAAGGATTCTACGCGTGGATAGCTCTAGCAGGAGCCTTTCTCAGTAATGCTTTGATTTGGGGATTCGCGCTTTCCTTCGGTATCCTGCAAGAATACTACGCTTCTCACGAACCTTTCGCCTCGCAGGGCGGCATTGCAGCCATCGGCACCACGTCAACGGGAGCCATGTACCTTACAATGCCACTCTACCTCTGGGGATTCCAAAAATGGCCCAAGGCACGGCGCTGGTCTCTTTGGATCAGCGTCCCAGCCATTGCTGCATCCTTGGTCGGGGCATCGTTCTCCAACACGGTGGCACAGCTCATTGTCTGCCAGGGTATCATCTATGGCATTGCCGGCAATGCATTGGTCATGCCTACCATCAACCTGATCAACGAGTGGTTCTTGCAAAAACGAGGACTGGCGATTGGGGTAGCCATCTCAGGTGACTTCGCGGGAGGCGTAGTGATGCCCCTGATCTTGCAGGCTGTGCTAAACGAAGTGGGCTTCCGATGGGTGAGTTTAGACCTGGGTATTGCAGCGCACACTATCTTTTCACATACTGACCGCGATAATTCAGACTCTTCGCATTGTCGCCATGATCATCCTGATCCTGGCATCACCCATTCTTGTCCTCATGAAGCCACGCCTGCCGATTTCGAATACTCACATTTCGCCGCCCGTGGATCTCGCTTTCTTGAAGTCGCCATTCTTCTGGACATTGCAGACCTTCAACACCATACAAGCTCTGGGTTACTTCCTCCCGACAAACTATCTCCCTACCATCGCAGAGAGCCTTGGTCTCGGAAGGACACTGGGATCACTGACCGTCCTCTGTGTGAACCTCGCTGGGATGTTCGGTTGCATTGGCGTTGGTGCTCTTGTCGACCGTTTCGACGTGACTCTGGTATTGCTCGGGCAAGGTCTCTTCGCTTGCATTGCAGTCTTTGTCGTTCTCGGCTTCTCAACATCTGTCGCGCCACTGTTCGTCTTCAGTCTTCTCTACGGCCTCACAGCAGCTGCATACTCAACAAGCTGGGGAGGGGTTATTCGCGAACTGCAGCGAAAACATGAGAACACCGACGCCAATGTCGTCTTTGGCTTGCTTGCGCTGGGTCGAGGCGTGGGATCCGTCATCTCGGGTCCGCTGAGTGAGACTTTGGTGGACGAAAGCAAGTCCATGCATGGAGCTGATATCTCGGCTTACGGGAGTGAGTACGGCTCCATCATCATCTTCTCTGGGTGCACGGCGTTCGCTGGTGGGCTGGCTTGGTTCGTCAGGCGAGCTGGGTTCATATAGAAGAGACTCTGAAGTCGCCGTCGATGACCCGGACGAGCTGTTTCCGATGAGAAGTAAGAACACAACATGGTTTTGGTTTGATGCACTGAAGCTCTCATTATCTCGTGGAAATGACGCGACATCATTCCAGTGGCTAGAGGCAGGCCAAAAGGAAGGCATATTCGATAGCGAGATTCTGTTGTGACATTACATGAATTTACTCATCCATTGCATAAAGACCTGCTACATTCGCCATCCTAACCCAAAATTGCCACGCATGGCACATCGTTGTTGCCGTTCCACTGCTGTATACATGTAGGTAAGGCAAGACAAAGGATGGACAATCCTGGACCGTGCGAGACAGCTGAAGGATTAGAACACGAAGTTCCGTTCGCCGCCGCCGCCTCCAGCCTCCGAAGGATCCATGAGCCGCGGTTTAGGGGCAAAATCAACCGTTGTTGACTGCGCGGGCTGAGATTATTGGCTGCGTCCTAACTACTCCCAAGGTCCTCCAAGCGTCAAACCTCCAATTCTCGACTTGGATCCCTTTATGCCCCACCATTGGCCTCAAAACTTGTGCAACGCCGAAGGGCATCGCTGCAACTGACTGCGAGCGAGTAGTCGTCTCGTCCTGCCATTGAGATCCAAAGATGGCTATGAATCTCCCCGACCTCAAGCAGCGTCCTGAAGAGGAATACCGTCAACTGCGTGTGATAACAATACTCGCCTTCCTGCTCGCTACGGCCCTGCTTCTGCCCCATGGAGTGATCGCTGAGAGACCTCTGCCGGCGATGGGAATAGCGCCCATGTTCTTCTCTGCGGCGATGGGTGTTCTGGTGTTCACCGGCATGCTCAGACTGCCCAGAACAAAGGCGTCAATGGACCTTATTCTGGCTGTTGTATTGTTGATATTCATGGTTCCCAGGTGCGTTGTTTCTCATCGCATCACTCTCTGCGGACGAAGAACTGACCATGTTCCCTTTATTGCAGTTTTGTGTCTCTCCGACATCATAGCTGGGGCAGCGACGACGGCGTGCTGATGCTCGGCACTTATGGAACGTCTACGATGATTCTCAACTTGTGAGCCCGTACCCCCGTCTGCCCGGTGAACTCCTTCTACTCCTTCTAACCATACCCTACCGCAGTGCTATTCACTCCTACCTCGGCGCCGTCTCTGTGCACCATGTAGAGTTCCCCAAGCTCATCATCTCATGGGGCTCCAGTCCTCATGTTTGCACCCACTGCGACCATCATCACCATAGCCTATCGCTACCTGGACATCCAATAGGGCTACATGTGGCCGGGGCTGGCCTTCCTCACGAGCATAGTTCTCACGAGGCCCATCAACCTTTCATTGACGAGTCTGACGAAGCCAGGCGTGATTCGAGCGATTACCAGACGAGCGGTTTTGGTTCACCTCGAAGAAGCGCGGAGACTTTAGCGACTGATGCAAACGACTTGGAGCGGCGTGCCGGATCTTTCGAGTATTGATACAACTTCATACGACAACCATAAGCCAAAATTCGCCCATTGCAAACCTACAGAAAGAAAATTCCAGGACGCGTCAATTGGTCCGCCCACTCTGCTCCATCAGGACGCCTACGATTGATTTTCTTAAAGCGGCTTCGTCCCTTTCCCATCCAATCTTCAGAAGCTCAAAGCCCTGTTCAAGCGCGAGTCTCACTTTCGTTTCGCCAAATTCTGGCATCCACGCCCTAGGCATGATGGTGAAAAAGTGGGCTCCGATCCTGATCGCCACGGCCGCGGCGTCAACACTGGTCTTCCTCTCCGCTCTGTACGCTTCGAAGAAAGTCCGGAGTAGTAGGTGGGCTTGTTCCGGACATCGAAAATGTGCGAGACATAACATCTCTGCTGCCATCTGTCCGACATCGAACGCCGCCGTACCCGGTTTGGCCAGTTCGAAATCGAGCACTGCCAGCTTTGGTGCACTTTGATCCTCCGGTGCCGAGATAAGCACATTTCCAGTCCAGAAGTCTCCAATTGTCCACACTTCATTGGCAGTGAGTACTTCAACCATTGCTGCGTTTGCCGCAGTAGCGATCCATGAGTCAGTGTAGCCGTACTTTGCAGCGGCCGCGGCAAGGCCGCCAAAATACACAGAACTGGAGAGGTTTCTGCCCACGACATTCGAGCAGGCAGTTCCATCGACCCAGGACTCGACTGTCGCTTCGTTGTGAAGGTTGGCGAGATACATGCCGAGTGTGCGGCCAATGGACGTGATTTGACCGGCGGTAGACGTGGTTTGGAGCCATGATTTGAGCGAGGGTAGATCGCCCATGTCTTCCATTATCAAGATGTAATTGTCTTTGTCGAAGCTGATCAGAGACGGGACGCATGCAAGAGGGTGTGGGTCGTTGAGGTGAGCTTGCCCGAGGAAGACCAGAGCTTTCGCTTCGAAGTCCTACTCGTGGCACTGTCAGGAATATGATCTAGTGGGTAGTCGACTCATCAATAGGTACGAACCATTCTGTCTTGACCGATCCTGAACTCTGGCCATCTTGCGGCATATCCTTCGACATGCTTCACGATGACCGAAGAGGGCTCTGGGTCTGGTTAGTATAGGGTAGTGAAGTTGTGGTCGTCTTACGGTGACAGACTGGCGGTACTTTCGTGCAGGATGGCTCGATAGACGAAACCTGAGAAGCCTTCGGCTAGGCGTTCGACAAAATCGCACTTGTAGCCATTTCTGTCAAGGTACTGTTGGATGCCAGGTGGTGAGGTGAGATCAAACTGCGGCATGATATTTATGGGCGGCAGTGGGGATTCGAGTGCAAGCTTTTGTGCGAAGTTCACATAGCCTTCCTACGAAAGTCACTGATATATGACGGGAGTTGCAGTCGTGGTAGCTGACTCGATGTTTATTTCATGTTTCTCGTTGGGATTTTCGCTGTTGCTCACATGTACCATGTCGTGACCCATAGTGACGAGGCAGTGCCAAGCGATGTCGGTAGGTACGGTACGGTAGGCGTTTTGAAGCCGCGACCCTGTCTGTTTCTTGCTTTCCTTCTTGCAACAACCCACCCTTAATGCACAAGAGCAAGCCCACATATTCGCATGTCGCTACAGTCCTTTGCTGCAGTCATTTGCATGGCTTTACATTGCCCAGACGGCAGGTGGAGCCTCGCATGCCCTCGGCTTTCCCAAACCAGGCCGGATAAATGGCTAAACAGACCATGCTGGGGCGGAGTCGCCACGTCCTGTAACCACTGATTCGCGTGTACTCTGGTACTCTAGTACTGCATACTCTTGAGTATATAAGGTGTCTACTACTCAAGTGGCGGGCTTGCAGCACTCCCCCAACCTCACACGTCTTCACAGATCTTCACCATGCCTCAGGTCCGGAACCCTATCTTGCCGGGCTTCAATGCCGACCCTTCCATCCTCCGGGTGGGAGAGGACTACTACATTGCTACGTCGACCTTTGAATGGTATCCTGGTGTCCAAATTCATCATTCAAAAGACTTGGCCAACTGGGACCTTATCATCAGGCCGCTCAATCGCAAAGAGCAGCTTGACATGCGTGGGGAGCCTGACTCGTGTGGCGTATGGGCCCCATGTCTTTCCCACGACGGGGAGAAGTTTTGGCTTGTCTACACTGACGTGCGACGCAAAGACGGCTCCTTCAAGGATGCTCCCAACTACATCGTCACCGCGCCGAAAATTGAAGGCCCGTGGTCCGACCCAGTCCATGTAAACTCTTCTGGCTTTGACCCTTCGCTGTTCCACGACGACGATGGCAAAAAATGGTTCGTCAACATGCTGTGGGATCACCGCAGCCGGCCCCGATCATTTGCTGGTATCAGACTGCAGGAGTACGACGGCAAGGCAGGAAAACTAGTTGGCCCCCGAAAGACCATCTTCTATGGAACTGAGCTGGATCTGGTCGAAGCGCCTCACCTTTACAAGCGCAACGGCTACTACTATCTCTTGACAGCCGAGGGCGGTACAGCTTACGATCATGCATCCACACTGGCACGGTCTCGTGACATCTGGGGACCGTACGAGTTGCATCCTCAGAAATATATACTCACGTCAAAAGACCACCCTCACGCGGCTTTGCAGCGGGCTGGCCACGGTAGCATTGTCGACACACCTGATGGCAAGTCCTACTATGTCCATCTCACCGGAAGGCCGATTACACAGAAGCGCCGTTGTGTGTTGGGCCGTGAGACCGGCCTCCAGGAAGCATACTGGGAGGACGACTGGTTCTACATCAAGAACGGGCCAGTACCTTCCCTCTATGTTGAGGTTCCAGGTACCCCAGATGACTCAAACTACTGGGCCGAGCAGCGCTACTCGTTCGACAAAGAACTGCATAAGGACTTCCAGTGGCTGCGCACGCCGGAAATTGATCGGATCTTCCAGCTACAGGATAGCAAACTGACACTGACCGGTCGTGAATCGATTGGTTCCTGGTTCGAGCAGGCTCTGGTAGCACGCCGGCAGACTCACTTCTCATACGATGCAGAGACCGTTGTCGACTTTTCACCAGAGGACGAGAGGCAATTTGCTGGACTGACAGCATACTACTGCCGCTTCAACTTCTTCTATCTTACGGTGACAGCCGACGCGGATGGACAGAGGGAAGTTCTCATCATGTCTTCCGAGGCGTCATTCCCCCATGGAGATCTCAGCAAGCCCCTCTTGGAACCCGTCAAGATCCCGAATGAGGGCAAAGTCAAGCTTGCACTCACCATTCGCGGCCAGCATCTGCAGTTCTATTATGCTATCGATGACAAGGAGCTGCAAAAGGTTGGCCCAGTCCTTGATGCTTCACTTCTTTGCGACGAATGCGGCGGACATCGTTCGGAAGGCAGTTTCACAGGTGCTTTTGTCGGCATGGCTTGCTCTGACCTCAATGGCACGGCGTTGAAAGCCAAGTTCGACTATTTCGTGTACCGCCCCCAACATTCGGATCTGGACAGGTATGATATCTGAGCAATGAGAAGGAAAACGGAGGCAAATTTCAACACGTATCGGATTTACATGATTTAGGGAATGAATAGCAAATCAACCAGGCTTCCACCATGAAGTCAACAACAAAGTCCGTTCCGCTGGATCTTTTGACCCTAAAACTTTGCCAGAGTAATGTTGCTCTGGACATGCACTCGCCAACGGGCAGGAAGTAGTGAGTCACGATTGAGGTTTTGTACACCAGGCCTGACACGGACCGACATCATCATTTATAATTCGGTCTCGTCTTCGGTGCCCTTCTGGGTCGATCAGCGGCTGCCGTTCTCTCCACAGGTTTGGCGGCCCTAGCTCGAGGAGCTGGATTGGTCTGAGGGGCAGTATTCGCTTGGGCTTGTGCGACAACGTTGGTTTGAGTAGCAGCGTTGGCCTGAGCGACTGGATTGACCTGAACGGGAGTAGCAGTTTGGGCGACCGCATTATTTTGGGCGCTGGTGTTATTTTGAGCGCCGCGCCTGAGGCGAGGCTTTACTTTCGGTCGCTCCTGCTCGTTTGAACTTCTCCGTTTTCTGGTCCCTGACTTCAGCTTCTGGGATTGCTCTGCATCAGCAGAATTTGATTCCCGTCTGGCGCCAGACTGCGCAGATGACACACGAGGAGCACTTTGAACGGAAGCGCCGGGATGCAACCTCGTCGATCCGTCACCTGCATGCAATGGCGGAGCCCTGCCTCCAGGCGAGGTCGCGTCTTGGGATCCAGAGGGCCCCGGATCCTTGATCCCGTCTACAGGTAGCTCCGTACCAGTTGCGCCGCCGACCTCGTTTGGAGAGTCAAGATCACCTTCGCCCAAACGGTGTGCTACCATGTTATTGGCGATTCCCTGCAGGAGTGGTCAGTTCATTCTCGGACACCTCCAGCGTAGACGTCGGATACGTACCGAACTCGTGACCACTGAAATGAGCTCATGACCTCTCCAGGCGACGCTGTTTGCCGGCTGGTCTCTTAAATTATTTTGAATTGTGGTCCTATGCTCTTGTGTTGTCTTCAGAAGAGTCGGGAAGTCAGGTCTTCTGCTGGGGTCGAGAGATAGGCACTCGCCAAGAACACGTTTGAGCTGGGTGCTGTAATGTGCTGGCTGATGTTGTCGATATTGGAATTCGCCGTTGTTTTCGAAGACGTCAACGACACCCTCTGTCAAATTCAGCATCGAAGCCACCACATTACCAACGCCTAAGCGACAGTCAGTACTCTAAAAGCAACGGTACGGCAACATAGACTGGACCCACCCCACACGTTCGTCTTCGATGACACCAACCATCTTTCTTTCATTTCCTCCCTCATGCGGTCATACCATTGCTCTGGTGGTACGTTGAGCCAGTTCAAAGTCACCGACTTTCGGGGTCGGGTAGAGACAGAAACGATGCTCATCTGGCATTGCGAGGAAGACGTTTTGTGTTCTGACTCGCGATGCACGATTGTTTTCCAGTCGCGAATCGGGTTGCGCTCCATTGCACCTCGTTCGAGAAGCAGTCCTACAATGCACAGACATTCAAAGACATACCAAAGAAAAGGTTCCGGCATCCGAGGCTGAGGATTACCGTCTGGATTGGCATCGTGTCTGCTTTGCGCCTTGTTGTACTCATCGCTTGCACTCCACAGATCTTTCAGTGGACAAAATCTGTGCCAAGAAGTCAGTATCTTTCTGTCCCAACAATATAGACACCGTCAAAATGGCGTCAGGATCCACTGTTTGTAACGACGGATCGGCGACACAGCACGAGGCGCCTGAAAGCATGCCGCAAGGTACCTGGTATACGTACTGCGAGTTGGAATCATCAGTATATTCTCATCGACTGTTGGTCTGAGCTGCTTACCTCGAGATATAAGCGAAACAACCTCCGCTTCTCAGCCATGCGCCAGTTGAGGATCCTGACAACATATTCGGAACCAATCCTTCCACGAAGATCAAACATCGTGGCCACCTCCATCGGGATTTTCGCTCCCCTGTGGTCCGTGGTCCACATGCTCTTCTGTTCAACACCATCCCACAAATGCCTCTTCTCTGCAGTTTGATCATAGTCGCAGTCTTTGACTACAACGCGGTTGATGATGTTGCCAGAATCAGAGAATTTCAGGTACAGCGATGCTGCTCCGAAACTCCCAGCCCCAAGGTGCCGGGACCTGATCCAGTTTCCGGGCTCTGGAAATGCTTTTTCCAAGCGGCTCGTCCCAGTAACATCGAGCATCTTCTCATTGATCTCATCGTTTTTTCCTCTCGCCGCCTTGTACCACTCACGAGTCAATTTGATAGCCGCGTCGGCCACATCACGTTTGGCTTGCACATCGATCAGGGCTGTGATAGCCACGCACAGAGATGCCGATGCTCCGCTTAGGTCTCCGAGAGCATCCAATTTTTGGGAAGGTGACATTTTCTTTTCGGATGCGCTCTCTGATTTTTCGCCTTCATCGTACTTTTCCTGCTGTTTATCAAACTCCTCAAGAGCTTCCGCGGCACGCTTGATGCGATCTTCCAGGTCCGTGTAGTCGACCACTTCTCGTGCCGACTTTGGTAAAAGGCCTGGCGACAATTTTTAGCTACAACAGGATACAGATTTTGCCTTGGTATTTACCTGGTGCAGGGTGTCCGACACCCGGAAAACTAAACCAAGCCCACGTATAAGCAGCCATCTTGGTATTTCGAGATTCCGAGGGAGTAAAGTTACGAAATACAAAAGGATGAGGAAACCTATCTCACCCAGCGGTTCTTCGCAAACGACTATGTCCTCTAGCCTCTTTGTTGCGTTAGGTGTCGCCGCATCCGGGTTGTCTCCGTCTCAGTTGTTTTGAGTTTCTTTGTTGATGTGTTTGCCCTCAAAGAGGCATCGTCTTGAACAGAGCGAACAAAACAAAAATGATCAGTTTTGGAGCAAGACCACGAGCTATGCTGCCTTTGACAGTGCGCATCAGCAAGAATGGCTCAAATACAATAGGGAAAATGTGCAATTGATGATCTCAAGAATTTATCTTAAACGCTGCCATTCACTCCTGCCTACATCTATGCCCATACCATGTCAGCGGTGTATTGTAAGTCGTCATCTTGTTCCAGTTGCGTAGGTCTTCCGCCGTGTTCATCGTCCAGATGGTTTCGAATACTCTTCAGCAAGTCGCTCGCAGTGATCCTGTCATTGGGCATCGGCTTCAAACAGCTCTCGATAAGCCCGTAGAGCTTTTCGCCGTAGAATCTTTTACGTTCATCTTTCCCGGGGCATGTTGAACTCGTCCTTGGTGGAATTCACCGTACAACACCGGGGCAGGTCTCGGGGCCGAGAGCTCGACGAGGGCCAGCATAATTCTTCCCATAGCCCAGACGTTGGTGGCGGAAGAGAGCTTGTGCTTTAGGGCATTATCAGTCTGCTCGGGCGCTTTCCAAGCATCAGTGCCGAAACCGACCATTTTGCCCGGATTCTCCTCGTAATCATGTGGGATGGCCAGGCCAAAATCTCCGACCTTCAATTCCGGGATACCGCGCTTGCCTGGTGTGCGAGGTAAGCCGAGGAAGATGTTGTAAAGTTTGAGGTCGCGGTGGATGACGGTTTGCCAATCTTCTCGCAGTGGCGAAGTTGGATCGAGTGGATCGTGCCCGTGCTCCATGAAAGAGGCTGCTTCAGCTAGATCTTCGCAGAAAGACCAAAGGGCCCGTGGCGGAATCCTGATGAGTTGCATCGGCTGGTCATTTTCGTCGAGCGTGTCGCCATGTATCATAGAGTGTTTGGCATGCTCGGTATACACTTGGTCGAGGTCTCCATGTGGACAGTATTCCATGTATATGCGTGAAATTAAGTAGTTTTCGTAGATCCTACGACCACGGAACTTGACGATACTACGAGGACTGTTTTCGCCACCCAACAACATGTGCATGGCCGGCTCTCTGAGTACCTTCTGGTTTTCCGTGAAACTGGCGCTGATCCATTCATGAGGGTCGTTTTCCCAATGTCGATTGAAATAGCTTTCTTTCACCACCATACGCTGCGGCTCGTATCAGTCATCCTGTCCGTGTGCTTTGAAGAAATAGGGTTGCCATGTGAACTTAATGGCTGGGGGTAGTGTTGTACATGTACTCACATCGATCAAATTGCCATTACCGTCGATTCTACGACTCATCCACAAGCCTGCTTCACCCTGTGCGCCTTGCCCTATGGTAGAAAGATAAGCCCAATGGCCCTGAATGCCAACAGAATCGCCGTCAAATCCGATTCTTGCCGCAGCCTCAGCTCCAGTCAACTTGCGAGGTGATATTCGAGGGGAAGGCCATACGTCAGTTCGATTATCTCGCGCTCTTTGTACAGCGGCTTCCTTCGCAAGTTGTAATGCCAATTTCTGATGAGTGTCGTCTTCATCCACATTTATCTTGTCGATCCGCGATTGCCAAGCCCGACCAACGGCCGGTTCAGGAGTTTTGTTGATTCTTGCCTGGAATTCTGCCAGCGCGGCATCATCGCTTCCATTGGGATATTCAGGAGGCCCACCTGCCTTCCACATTCTGCGCGCCCGCATGTACAATTCAAACCACGTGTCGAAGGTGTCGCATCTTATGGTGGTCCAGACGTTATTCCAGCTTTTATCAAATTCGGTTTGGTATTCCGGGTCCGGTTCCAAGGGTGCATCCTCGGCCATGTCTCCACGCAACGGGCGCCTCTTTTGATTCAATCGTGCGGACGTCGGTGCGTCGGAATCAGCTGCGGAGGAGCGTGATGACTTGCTTGAAGAGTTTGAAGAATCTTCAGGATCAGCGTGATGGGCGCCTCTATGCTCGTCCCGTTTCCGCTTGGATGCTCTGGGGTCAGGGTGACGTACATCATCATCGTCTTCCTCTCCTTTTTCTTCTTCTTCTTCTTCTTCTTCTTCTTCTTCTCCTCCTCCTCCATCCCCATTCCCATTCCCATTCCCATTCCCATGCCCGTTTCCATCTCCATCTCCATCTCCATCTCCATCTCCATTTTCATCTCCAATCTTATCGATGACACGCTGCAAGTAACGGATTCGATCCTTAGTCACCTGCTCTTGATCGTTGGCCCATGCACGACTGGTCCGGCTCGCATTCGTGAATTGCTGCAAAGCCTGGAGGAAATTCTGCAGCGACTGAAAAGCCCGTCTCACAACCACTACCTGGCCGTTGGGCCACGTATCTTTGTCAAGGTTGGTCAAATTTAATGCATGTGCCTGCTGGAAACGGGGTTCGGACACTTGGCGGGCGGCGGTGATGTCGTCAACGCTTTGTACATAAGCATCCTGGTCGGCAATATCAGCCCATTCTGTAGCTAAGTCACGCTCGGAGAAAGATTTTACGATCTCATCTTGGATGAGAATCTCGTGGTCTCTGAACGTGAGCCAATTGGGATCGGGTGTGGCTCCGGCCAATTTCAGGTTTCGAAGGCGTGTAGTTGTTGTGCGGTCCGAATATTTGGAGTGTGCTTCTTCTGGCGGTCGTGAGCTGCGCATCTGGCCTTGGAAGGTGGGCATTGTTTTGACTCTTAGGGTATGCTGTCTTGCGATGTCCGCATCCGGATATCTTCTTTGTTCCTGCGCACAGTCGTCACGCACATTCCTGAGTGCATGGAAGTCAGTCGGAACAATGAGCTCTGTTGGTCTATCGGATGGCGCTTCTCCTTCAGGCACGCCAACTCAAATGCACCACAGAGATTGGCGAAATCAGTGAATGGCCTGAATATCTTGGCAGACGCATCAGTCGAAAATGTACAACAAGCTGTCTGTAAATTATACGCAGATCCAAACAGTCAATAAGAGAAATGGAACTCCAGGCAAGAAGAAACGGAGAGAGAGAACGAGACAAGAATTAAGAGTCACAATGAAAAAGGAGCGAGAGCAATAGACACTCTCCTCTGAAGGTTTCCACATCACATGGGCGCTATTCGTGGTCCAGCCCAGACGAATTGCGCGGCAGGGACCGTCTCATTTTCTGAACACGAAGACAAGTCAGTCACTGAGATTCTCGCCACACGTCAAACTCCAAGATCAACTTACCCCAGGGAAGCCCATTGTATCCTTCGATTGGCGGCATGGGCACAGCGGTTGCCAAACTTCGCATTCTCATGTAAAGATCTTTTGCTGAAGGCCTCGCCGCAGGCACCGGATGGAGACATTCGGTGGCCAGCTGAACTAGCTCAGGAGGATAGGCTTCGGGATCAACTGGGGGAAACGGATGTTCCCGCTGGTGAAATGTCACCTGGTGCGTCGGGGCTTTCAGCGTCATAAGCTGGAACATTACCAAACCGACCTGGTACACGTTGGTGTACGATGAGATAAGTATTGCACCTGCTGTCTGGATCGCCTGCTCAGGAGCTTCGCAATTGAAGGTACCCGCGCCCCTGCATTCGTCCGGGTTGGTTCTCCACTGTAGGTCTTGCGCATCAAATCCATTACCAAAGTCGCCGAGAGCCGCAAGGGGAAGTCCAGCCCATTTCATTGGATGGTTGCTTTTCGTGAGGAAATAGTTTGCAGGCTTAATGTCGCGATGAACGATGTTGTGCGGCCAAGGTGGGCTGGGGCGGGTTCCCTGACCAGCCCCAGGAGCGCTCCAAACGCCTTGGTCGCTTGGCAGCTGGCCATTAGCCATTAAGCACACAGAGGCGGCCATGGCCTCACAAAGACAGATGACCACAACGGCTGGGATCTGTGTGACCCTTGCGTTGAATGCTTGGTTGTTCTCGTCGGTCGTGTGCCACCGCATGGTTTCATGGTTGTTCCAAAGCCTGTGGAGATCGCCCAGCTCGCCGTATGCTGTGTATATTCGCATCATCTTGAGCTTGCGATCGACATGGTCACCTAGGAAAGCGACAACGGACGAGTGCCCCGAGTTCATCAATCTATGCAAGTGACTCTCAAGCAGATTTCGATCTCTTGGTGGCCCGTTCCAATAGGTTCGAAAGTTCCAGTGTCCTGGGCCGAAGAAAGACTCCTTCGCAATCAGGCGCTAAAGTCGAACGTTGTCAGCTCATTCACTATCGGAGTTGGGAGCAGTCTCCTTGGAAAGGTTCGCTAGAAGACGACTAGACTCATTGTTGCTATGGGAAGAAGCTACCCGCGGGACAGTGAGCCCCAGACCGTCAACGGTCGTGCAACCTTCGTGCTGGAGACTAAGCTCATATTAGGGATGCGGACACTCCCAGCGTGGAGCTTGACGCTGATGTGGTCTTCATCCACACAAGCTAATTTTCGCGGAGTAAACAGAGATAGAACACATACCTGTATAATTGTCCCAGCAGAGTTGAGTTTGACATACAGCAACGCACGTCCATTGCCACCTTGACCAACAACTCCCATGAACTGGAAAGCCATCACGTTAGCGGTAATCACGCAATAGTTACGGCATCTGGCTGCTAATGAAGTACTTACCATCCACTGACCGACTATGGAGCTGCCGTGCATCGGCAGTTTTGCAGTCACCGAGACTGGAATATTCGTCACAATAACATCCTCATCTTCACCATAGTTCCTTGGGCCAAGTTCCTGGAACATCGCCTGAAGTCGGCGGGCAAGAGCCTGGACATCAGTCCCGTCAGGAGCGTATTCTATCTGGCGATTGAAATAGTCTTTGGTTTCTTGTGGTTCGTTTGCGATGACCGAGCGCAGTCGCCGTACAGACGACACACGGTAAGGAGGCCCGCGAAGGAGAGTGTCGTTGTCATAATCATGATCTCTCGGTTGTGTTCGGACGACATCATACGCAGCCCGTGCAAAGGACTCCTCAGGAGCCAGAGAATCATGATTCCTATTGGCCATCTCGTCGAGGTGCTTTTTGCACCAACTTCTGAACGAGGGGGTGAAATTCTTTTGATTGTTGTACAGCCATCTCAGATTCCGTCCAGGGTCGTCCCAGAGTGGAGGCCAATCCAATGCTTTGTCTGGGGGCTGCCGCCCCTGAGAGGTCTGTACTTCGGCTCGTGCGCTCGTGTCGTAGTCGGTCATTGGTATAAACTGGACATGTCTCTCATCGTTGCCTATAGGCCGGCCTTGAGATGGCTGCCCTGGAGGCTGCGCTGGAATGTCGGAAGGAGGCGTTGGCTCGTGAACGCCACTGGAAGCACTTGCACCGCCCTGTGCACTATCTTCCTGTGCTCTCGACGAAGCCCGAGAACGGATTGCTGCGGCCGGTGGGGGGTCGCCCGCATTTTGGAGTATGTGATTCGTTCTTTTCGAGGGAGGATTTTCGAAGTTGCCAGCTTTGCGTTTCTGAGACGACAGAACAGGCTCACCTTTTGACACGGCCTTTGGAACTGACTCTCTCTCTGAACTTTCGCTTCCCTCGCCGTCGTCACTATCGCTCTCATCGTCCCCATCATCGCCGTCTTCGCCCCCATTGTCGTCGCTATCGCCCGCATCGTCCCCATCATCGCCATCACTCTCATCGCCGCCATTAGTTCCACCGTCAACACTGTTCCCACCATCGTCATCTTTACCGTTGTCGCCATTGTCTCCATTGTCGCCATCGTCGTCAACGTCTCCGTCGTCTTCCGAACCAGGCGGTGGATAGCCATCTTTGATGATCGTGGCCAGTTCTTGGGCAGCATTAACGCCAACATCATCAACAGAACGGGTTGCTTGCAAATCTCTGGCCTTCTGAATCCAATAGACAGTAGCGTCTCGTTCGGATGTGAAAAGATCGACGTAGTCTGCCAGAATAGCCCACATGTCGGCCTCGAGCACTTCATACTGGTGAATATCGACCAATTTCTCGAGAGCTCCATAGGCAGTCTTAACCGGGGAGTCAAGAGCTTCGAGCTGCTCATGCAAGTCCCGATAAAGTTGAGTCGTGGCCTTCCGGGACATACGGGATTGTGTGCGGGCAAGAGCTTGATCAACGGTTACATCGAGCCTCGCCTTCGCTGCGTAGAAGGCTTCATTGGCTTCCCAGAAGCTCTTCGATGCCGAACCGAACTCGGCTTGACGACGGGGGCGCATCTGTTGCCATTGGTTTCTGGTGTCCGCAATCCATTGGTCATCTGAGTCGCGTTGTGCCTTTAGCAGTGCTAAATCTGCCCATTCCCTGTATTGACCATAGTCATCACCGGCGACTGGAGCCGGTTGAGCGGGCGGATTCGCTGGCGGGTTGTAAGTACCTGCCATCTTGAGGTCGCCTTGGTCGTATAGCTAAGCTGAGTGTCGCGCGCTTCCCAAGTTGCAAAACAGGAAACCCAAAAGCTCCAACAAATGAGAACCTACCCTTGCAAGCCTTGCGTATCCTTTGTTGGACTTCGCAGCTGAACGCATCCGGAACAGCGATTATGGCCGCGCTTTGTAGCGAAAGAACAAAAGGGCGAAGTCCTGACCTACACACCAGTTGAGACAAAGAGTGATTGTACCATGCCCGCTGGTGTGTCTCGTGTTTCTTCGGTGAGCCGTTATTCACTATGGAGTGAGGGGATTATCTTGTCCAAACAATTCGTAGGCTGGGATCCACTGTCCCGGGCAATAGTGGTGCTCAGAAGTCAGGTCCGAGGCTCGCGCTCGACATCCCAATGGTACCATCTTCCTTTCATCCTGATGTTGATCGAGCATGTGCATAATAGATTCTGTGAACGCTCGGAAGAGTGTGAAGATCCAGTTCCCGTCCTCATAGGAGAGGCAGCCTTCATATCGAAGGAGAGCAACATGGACCTCATGTTCAGGCCTCGTCTCGTGGTGTAAAGCCGCGAAGAATCCACAGTGGAAACGTGAAAGCGGAAGTAGAAGCAGAAGTGTTGTTGACAGGGAGATGGCCGAAGAGCGCGTCGACCTCCAGTCAAACGCCAAGGACGATCTCCGGCCAATCTCATTCGGGGTTAGGGTTGGGGTAACTGACATCCCAAGGAAAACATGAAGGCGTTAACCATCACTCAGTTTCCCTGATAGAGATGGT
>Ga0265797_10001181_pt1 | contig 46610 bp, 51 predicted proteins | sample P2T30metagenome_FD_192433 | JGI IMG/M metagenome (GOLD analysis project Ga0265797, IMG submission 192433) | Plant litter microbial communities from East Loma Ridge, Irvine, California - P2 T30 | ecosystem: Environmental > Terrestrial > Plant litter > Unclassified | place: USA: California...
TTCGCAGAGACCTATTCCGGAGATCTGGGTTAGTTGTGGTTTGGGGTAGAGAAATCACTGGTTGGATGAGGCATTGGAAAATCTCTGCGAGGAGGATGCAATGCAGTCCTGATGGAGTGATAGTGCCCGACAAAGAACCACTTACTCGACAGATACATGGAATAGAACATGGTGGCTTGGTTGATAGTCGTTGCTATTGGCAGCGAGGAGTATGAGGCGTACTAGTTTTTCGTCGGCTAATCGAAAGCAGCGATGTGCTTGCAAAGACCCCCGAAGAGGCGAAGAAGATCGTTGCACAGCAGTTGAGTAGCGAGCTGGCGCGATGCCACTGGCTACAACAAGAAGAAGTACGGTACGTTTGTTTAGAAGTAGAGGCGGTAAGAGATCATGACAGCATTGGAGAAAGAACGAGCCGTGTTGGAGCTGGGAGGCGTGGAGATATGATATCCCTCGACGATGAGACGATTGAGGAACGACATGAAGCAGCACCGAACACCCGACAGGACACCGACAACAAGGCACCTGGGACCGCAGGTCCAACAGTACGGACCGTCGAGGGCAACCTTACCAGCAGCGTTGATTGAGTGCGCTGCAGTGTACGGTGCAGAATGGCTCATCCCGTGGAGCAGCAGCCCAAACCCTGGTGCGATGCGCTGGCGTGCATTTTTGCCAAACGACTGGGAGTAGGATTGAGATCGAGACGTGGAGCAAGGAGGGACGACCATGTAGCCCGCCCATGCATCGTGCAGTGCAGGGTCAACACACGCAACACACGCAACACACGCAATTTCTAGGCGCAGATCACCGGTGGAAATGCACGTTGCAAGCGCGGCATACGGACACACGAAGGCGTTGCGGAGCGGAGGTAAATCATGTGGCTGCTTCCCTGTCAACGGAAGCGTCAGGTACACTTGCATCAAACGTCGCGGTGACGTGAGAAGTAGACGACATTGATATCCTGAGACCGATGTTGTGCAGCACATCATGCGTCGAGGTGCTTCTCGGAGGAAGGTGAGGTGGTGTCCAGGGACAAAGCTGGATCGATACCAAGTCAAATCCCGCAATAGCGGTGCGTTCGTGCATTCGATAGCGTTGGTGGAGAGCACAGAGAAGCTCGAGAGGGGTGCTTCCCCAAGATACTGCTACCGAGCCAGCGAGCTCACTCGTGTCAAATGCAATTGTGCCGATCGTCAAGGAAGCATTGGCTCCTGCTATGGATGCTTCCAGGTACCCGATCATTTAAATTGCATGATTCTCAATGCGATCTTCTGGCAAGGGCAAAAAGCAAGGAGACTTTGGTGCCGGCGATGCTTGTTAGCTCGTGCAGAGCAATTTCGAGAAGATCGATGCTGGGGCCCAGCCTATCGAGCCTGTGTAACCGAAGGTGCTCTTGGATTACACGAGCCAGTCGGGCACGCAGGTATGTGCTGTCAAGCGTCATATATGCCCTGCAGCCACTACCGATCCGCAAGCCGTTCGAAGGCTGCATGGTGGGCGGATGTCAATCTCACATCAGGCCAAAGGTCAGATCGTGCTCAAGATGAAGCACGATTCGGTTTCGCCGATGCAGTCCTCACCATTGGTAGTCAGCGCACTACCCAAGTGAAACGCGAGTTCAATACCAAAGTGCCGCAAGTAGTAGCACAAGAGCCGCCTCCACGATAACGGCGTGGGAGGACTGCATGCCAAACGCATGGCCATGCATTGGCCTGGGGGCGACGGAACGGGAACCAGAAGCGTGTAGCTCATGCCTGGCGGTGGTGTTGCATGAACCTGGGCTCGTCGAGTGGTTTGCTGGCAGACGCTCATTCGCTCCGGATCCTGCGAGACCGGGGGTCTTGCATCTTGCGTGCATTGGACTCGATTCGGCCAGCTACCCGGGCTGGACTCGCGCACCCTTCCTCGCGAACAACATGGAGGCAGCGTGGACGTCACGGACCTCAGCAGGAATAGTCGAAGCATGCTTCACATGCTTTCCACCCCGCTCGGACGAGTTTCCGCGATATATTAATATGATAGCAAGGGCATTGAGTGTTGAGAGCTGCGGTTGAGAGGTGCGGCAGCTGCAAAGGGCGGTGTGCCACAAGTCGTAACTACATTTGTTACATGGCATGCGTGATATGCGCGAGCTCGTCGCCCTTGTTATCAAGAGCTGTTCGTCCGATTTGGAGTTCGCCTTGAAGGACACAGAAGAACATGTTGTGAGAAAGAGAGTCCCGACGAGGCGGGCAGTGTTCAGACGACGATGAAGCCCCCCCGCCATGATCATCAACCACCAACCACCAAGGTGGCAAGCAGGGACATCGATGCGGGCCGAGCGCAAGAGTCGCGCAATGTCCGAGCCGATCGGACGGCATAGCTGTCCGGGTGTTCCTCTTCACTGCGATGCTGCCACATCTCATCGGATACACATCTTCAGCCTCCATACCACAGACATCTGCAACATCTGGAGATCGCAAGCCCCCAGATCCGCGATCTCGATACCATCTCATACCATCGTCAGGCGATTGGGGTGGCTAAGCGATTGGCGAAGAATGAAGTGGGCCCAGTCCGGAATTGAGGACGATATCGGAGTACCGAAGGGTCCATGACCAAACCACTTGCTCTAACGGTCGAAACCAACGACGCGAACTATTTGTTTCATACTGAAATGTAGAGATAAGTATTCGTCCAATGTCTCTTTCTGCTCGCGCGTTTTCTCGTGTACGATCAAACAATCTCCAAATTGCGCCCTTTACACATCCAAAATCCATCTATCGCAAGTTGCACGTAGCCTCCGACAAGATGACCGTCCAGAGAATCACCATGTTCAAAGTAGCCAGCGAGGCCGATATTCCGCAATTTTTCGAGAAATATCAAACTCTTAAGCAGGACCAAAACAAGGTACATCAAGTCTAAACGTCAACTGTACGATATGCAATCGCGTGGCTAATCGATCGTTTCGAAATCCAGGACGGCAAGCCTTACATCCTCTCTGTCAACGCATACCAACCAGTCAACGACCCTCGCACGCAAGGCTACAACGTCGTCGCAAACACATCATTCTCGTCCCTTGATGATGTGAAGTACTACGATGAGAAGTGCGAGGCACACGCGGCATTCAAGGCATTTGCGAAAGAGAAGGTTGCCGGGCCACCTATGGTTGTTATGTGGCAGACATCATAGGCTGTTGGTATAATTGAGAGACTTTTGCGACAGCATGTGTGTGGTCTTTGATGTACGATCATGAGGGAAGGCATACATCGTGTACTGTGGAGACATTTGTGCAAGATACTGAAGACACGAGTCGTTCGACCTTTCGGTTCACGTGTATGTATGTGCTGTGAACTTGACCGCAATTCTGTGAATCATGGTGACAATGCTAAATCTTTGGTTTCTATCAGGATCATGGTGAAGGAAGAGAGAGGGAGACGCGCTTTTGCACAAGTATTATGATTGATTAAGATTATAGCTGATTAGAATATTAGATCTTGCACAAGAGTATCAGTTCAACAACTGCTGATCGCCACCAATTTTGTTCCATTCTTCGCTTGACCGAAACAGGAGAGCATCTGGTACCATGGCACAAGAGCTCTACTCCTCCTTGTAGTCAAGGGTAGGTGCCTCAGGCTTGACCTCGATGATCGCAGGGCCGGCGACAACAGCCTTGGAGTCGAAGGTACCCTCAACATCCTTGCTGGTGACGAAGACGTATGACTGGCCGGAGACGCCTTCGGGGATCTTGAAGCTTGCGGAGTTGCCTGTACGAACGTTAGTGTTTGTCGGTACGGCACTGTACGGATTGTGATTCTCACCTGAGTATTCGCCCTTGACGCTGACGACGGTCAGACCAGAGATGATAGTGATGTAAGAGTCGGCGGGAATATCCTTCTCAGTGGAGACCTTGATCTCCTCGCCTTCGCATGGAGATGGGTAGACCTCGGTGGGCTCGGCGGGCTTATAGCCGTGCTCGGGCTTCCAGTCGTAGCCGTGGCCCCAGTCTCTGCGCTCGTGCTTCTCGGGAGCGCTCTCGGTCTCACTGGGCTTGGTCTCGACGGTGAGAGCGGGGTAGGCCTTGAAGGGAAGGGGAGGGTTGTTAGGAGGGCAGGACTTGATGAAAGCGGCTGCGATGGTGTAGGCAGAGGTCGGGTCGAGAGCCTAGGTGAACAAAGTCAGTACAAGTGATTGATTCGAGATGGGGCTTACTGACAGTGCCGTAGGGGTTGGCGGCAGCGATCTCGCCGGAGGTGTAGCGCTGGAGCGAAGTGTGGACCGCCTCGGTCACCAAGATGGAGCCTGCGACGGCCAGGTAGTCCTTGCTGGTGACCAGAGGAGCGGCACCGAGGTAGGCAGAAGTACCAACGCCCTCGAGGATCGAAGCGAAGCCCAAGAAACTCTTGGGGTCGGTGTAGGGGAAAGAGTAAGTGCAAGCCTCGACCGGTGTCACACCGGCCTTCTTCAGGGCACCGGTAAGGAGCTCGACGTGATCCTGCTCATCGTGCGCGATGTACTGAAGGTTGTAGTAGTAGTCGCCACTGTAACCTGCAACGCCATCAGTATCAAGCATTTACATCCAGACTGGACGGAGATGTTCACATACCGGCCTTCTCGAAGTCCTCAGCGGAGAACTTCTCGAGTACACCCTTGTAGAAGACGTTCTCGAGGTGCTCAAGAGTAAGGGCGAAGTTGAGGATCGTCGGATCAATGTCATCGCGAGCAACAATCGGGGCGGCCGAAGCGATCGAGGCCAAAAGAGGCACAGCACTGAGGATAGTGTTCTTCATTGTGAAAAAAGATTGGAAAAATTAGAATTGATTGTGTTGAAGAGTGATGAGGCGAGTTGTTTGGGTTTCTAGCAGGATGGATGCGAAACAACAGTGTATTTATACGTCCCATGTCCCATGGCAGAGCCGAATCGGCAAATAACGATTATCCGCATTAACACCCCATCTTCAAGCCATTGACCAGGGGCAAACGTTCGATAGAATCTCATCGCTGGCTTATTTGTCATTGTTGTCAACCGGCGTCGTTCCATTGGGCGTCATTCGACGTGTTGGTCGTTTGTCAAGCCCAGTGGTGATTGACAGAAGACTAATAGATGGCGCTAATGTTGAATCGAAGAGCGATCGACCCATAGCGTGGAATTGGGAAGGTCAGATGCCGAGAGACTTCGGCCGATCCAATCTGGATTGCTTACTAGATGTGATGTTGGTATAGCTCGGACGTGGGGAAGGATGGACAAGCTACTTGGGGTCAACGGATCATGCTGTCTCCGGGGAGTTTATAGTTCCACATCCCCAGATAGGTCGTCACTAACGGCACTGGCCGTGCCGACCTCCTGATCGAGTGTTGTCTTCAGCTAAGACTGATCGCATATGGACTAGTACTCCCCGGAAAGTTATGTCTCCGGCTCTGAAATGAGGTGATCTCAATTTTGGGCCTGACTTTGCTTTTCCTGAACACTGCCTCTCACGCCGTTACGCCCAGCTAGTCCAGTCTCGTGACTTTAGACCACAATGCAAATAGCAGGGTATCTTGCGCTTGCGAGCTCAAGGGTCAAAGTCAATGCCTGTTGGCAATTTGTCATGATGAATGTCTAGGGATGTGTTAACTGTTGTTCTTCAGGGGTGCCAAGTTGTTTGTGGCTTTCGAGGCATATCAACAAGAACTTCACCCTCTCCCATGACCAAGTCCCATACTGGCTGGTTAATCCTAAGGGATTTGCTAGCATTGGAGCTTGAATGTGAGGCGGAAAGCTTTTAGACATTAGCCTACTCGGCTTATGTATGTGGCTCGGTATTTCTCACGCAACACTAGATCGTCAAAGCATGTGTATTCACGTACATTTGCTAACGGACCAGTGTGCTGTTTGTTTATGAGGGCCTTCATGTCAGATCAGACCTTCAACAAATTCAATGTAGGTTATCCATGATACTTCTGTCAAATTGTCATGCTGCGGAACACCAGCTTCATCACTGAATCCTCGAGATGTTATCCCAAATGCCACACCGTTGAAATCCTCCGGTGAGGGGTCGCAGATGAGATCGTCCATGTATGACGACAATGAACGCTTGGAACGAATACGAGAATCATGCGACGCCACAGAAAGATTGAGACAACGCATTCATTACATGATGAAAGCTTACAGATCAGCATGCGAAGCAGGGGGTGTTCGAACGAACCCAGTCTTCCGTTCTAGCAACAAACAAAAGGCCCCGGCTCCCGCAGGAACGAAATGCACGATTCAATGTGCCGCTCATATCCACTACCATCGCGGCCACGGTATACTTCTTCGTCGGAGGTTCCTGCGGAACTAATCAGATACTGGTCGAGAAACTCAAGAACAGGAAGCTGCTGCAGAAACGTTGTCCAGGCGTCCAGCAAAGACATTGTGCATGCTCGATCGGTTTCGGCCCTCAGATGTCAAGCAAAAGCATCCCCAAACGCGTTCACGACCTCAGGCCCGCCGCAATTAGCTGTAATTACCATCTTGAACGGAATTATCTTCGCCGCGATCCAAGCATCCATAGCGTTACGTTCACAAGATCATGCGAAGTCACCACCACGGGTTGTTCGCACGTGTGGTCTTCCCTCCTTATGCAATTATTGCGAATAGTTTTTATTGTCTGCAAATCTTAAACAGAAAGCTTGCGGCCTTGAGCTTGTCTTGATCAAGCCACGATCATCGAGTAGGAACTCCAAAGTGCACAGCCTCGCTGAGCTACAGTAAACTACACTGCACCTTCGAACCTCCACACCTCGATGTAATTTTAGCAAACATCAACTGTAATACCAAGCGTACCACGCCGCCCCAAACTCTTTCATCTCCACTTACTGTGCACTAAGCATTTAGCACGATCTCTAAAACCACATCATTAGCACGGGACAAGATGGCGACGCAATTTCTGTCCAACGACTATCTCGGCCCATCCTACACTCTCCAACCCCATCCCCACTCCAGGACAAATGGCCTACACGCCGCTCCAAGCAGATATGGCGGCCTTGTCTGGGCGATAGTCCCTTCGCCTAAACAGCCAGGCAAGTTCAACATTTGCACAACACACAACGGACAGCCCAAATGCTTGGACATCTACAACGATAACTCCTCGGACCGTACGCGCGTGTGTCTTGCTGATCCAGGATACTATTCTGGCCAGTCATGGAGTCTGGAGCCCCAAGGTGATGGCCGCTGTAAGCTGTCGAACGACTCGACAGGACCAGGCTGGTATCTTGACACTTACAGCGACTCTCATGAGGCATTCATGGGCCAGGGAGACTTCAGTGGGCAGCAGTGGCTGATATCGATGCCGTTACCTGCTAATGGTGGCTACTATCAAGCGCAGAATGTGCCTACTGATGTGCCCGTTCCAGTCTGTCACGACGATGGCAACTCACAAGGACCGCAGAACCACGGCGGCAGTGCTGGGAAGATCGCAGGGGGACTCGGAGCTGCGTACGCTGCCCACAAACTGTGGAACAAGTTGACTTGAAATGCTGGGTGGGAACTGGTGGTAAGCAGGTACGGTGCGAGATGATCAATATGTTCGATGCATTGACCCGTGGGTCGAAGAAATTTCAAAATGCCATACACTTGCAATGCTCATGCTTTCCACCGTCGCAAAGTCCCCCTTCGAAGAAAAATCAAGCACCAATTGTAAATATATAGTCCAAGCCACAAGAAGAACAAGATAGCACAGCTTCCCGCAATGGCAAACAATGTAGCGACCGCAAATCGATGGGATGTGACAACTGCTACCAGTGGCACGTCATCTAGGCTGGTCATGACTTGCATAGCAGATAGCGCAACTGAGACCAAACCGAAGAGCGCAACAAGCCACATATAGTTATCGCCGAAGTAGCTAGTGTAGTCCCGATCAATTGTGAAGTACGTCAAGCCGAGCCCTTCCATTCGAAATATCTGGTTGCGTCAATTCAGACGCAGCTCTCCATACTCGAAGCGGTCATGTATGTCGCGTTCACCGACATGATGCAGGATCTCTGCTCGAAAAGCCTGCCAGGCTTACCATGTGATCTTTTTACTGACCAGGCCGATGGTCTGCGCGATATCGAGGTCTGATAGATACCTGACCAATTGCACGTAGGTGAGCAGAAATCCTGTTGCCGCTTCGTATATCGGCTGATGAAGACAGATCGATTGAGAGAAATAATTTCAGTTCATGCATCGCACAGTGCGGGATCGTAATGCTTTCGAATGAACTATGCGACCGAACCCATGACCTGCTCCATCCACGGATACACGCTACCATTGGCAGGAGGGTATCCCATGTGCAACAGACCCGTGAAGAACCTGCCCTCCTTAGGTGTGCCATACTCCATCATGAGCATGCTGTCCTCAATCGGCATCAGTCCATCGTGCGTGCCATTGACAAGAAGCAACCTACAGCTCGGCTTCGCTACAACACCCAGCTCAACGAGTGAAAAGTCCTTCTGCGCCTTGTCCAGAAATTCGTCTTCGGTCGCGTAACCGAACTTCTCGCGTAGTGCGGGAAGAGCAGTCCATGGGTATTCGTGGTCTTTGGCCTTCTCGAGCCACTCGCGCGAGAAGAAGTGATGCGTGCCAGCGCCTTGGCCGACGGAGCCGATCAGGCGGTCGGCGTGTGTATGAGCGGCACGGATGGCGTTGTGGCCGCCGGCTGAGAGACCCCAGGCGAGCACTTTGCGCATGTCGAAGTGACCTTCCTTCTCCATCCAGTCGAGGATGCTCGTCCATAACCTGTCAGGCGAGGTGGCATCACGACGATCTGCTGGGCAGTCTGCCGTGCCGGGGATATCGACGATGATTGATGCCCAGCCGCGTTTCAAGAATTCGTCGCTGCGGACGGTGTTGTCTGGTCTGTGGCCATCCAGACCGCACATGAGAATGACGGCGGGTGCTGGGTTGTCCTTGCTGCTGCCTTTGGGCACACGGACGTACAATGGGATCTCTTTGCCCTCGTCGTTGTCCTGTCCAGCTGTGTGCGGGATGCTAACATCTGAGATGGGCACCTCGAACAGCGCAGCAGCGTTCATGTAAGCACGTTTCTGGGCAGCATAAGCCTCCCGTTTCAAATCCGAGTTGATGTACGGGAATCTGGCAATGCGGTACACCGCACAGGCGCGCAGGTACAGCTCAATCGCTTTCTCCTTGTCTGTGGAAGCCATGATGTCTGCTCTCTTGACGAGGTCCTCGCATGTCGGCAAGAATTCGGCGGTGTACTCCACGCTGTAGCCATCGTGGATGCCCTTCTGCATCAAGGTCTCGAAGATGGGCGCGAAGTCCTCGTGTTTGCCATCGTGGAAGGGGTAGAGCGAGCGCTCGCAGGGAAACTTCCACTTCTTGAGCCAGAGGTTGTCAATGCTGCCGAGGTGAGGGTAGACCTGGTCGAACTTGTCGCCTAGGATCCAGCGACTGCCGGTGCGTGGGTCGGTCATTGTGGTTGATGTGTGTTTGGTTTGGAAATGGTAAGAAAAGAGGGAGGGGTGCAGTAAGCAGACATGTAAGAGTTGTAATATTAGGAGGGGCAGCCTATACGTGACGACGTATGTTCGGACAATCGCTATTCGGACATTTCGCTCTTACCATCGACCGGCATATAAGCTCTCGGCCGCAGCTCGCGTTCATGCTGCTTCCGTAGTTGGCAAGTCGAAGTATATGATTTAGCTATGGCAGACTGGCTGAGGATATCGAACGACGCGCTTATCAAGCACGTCGAGTTGTCGCCGGATTAGTATACTTGAAGTTGTTTGTTTGTTTGTGGAAAGTGTAGGAAGTACCGTGGTTGATGACGGAGACAGGAAGTGGGTCTGTGTTGATCATCCGGTGCCAATTCTCCGATGGACCGCGTGGCGCATCGTGGGGCCGTTACGATCGACGATGCGACATCTTCGTACCAACAACAACATGCTCCTGGTATTGTTATTGACATGAAATATCGACGAGTTGTGAACTGAAAAGCCTCTTGAGACACGATGTCAGACGTTTGTCAATTCCGGAAAGGATATTCGTTAAGGCCAAGATAGCTTGCATTCCAACTATACATATATTACATCTATATTGGTGTCGAACCCATTGAAGCCTGTCTGGCAAACACTCGTATACACGCCCATATCAGCGAAGACTAGCCAGTCTCCAGTCTCTACAGCCTGGTCGAATTTCGCATGTGTAGCAATACGATCTGACGAACCTCAAGTCGGGCCCCAAAGCGAATATCCATACGGACCCAAGGTGCTTTGCTGTTTCACAGCCTTTCCCCGTACAACGTAGCAAGGCTGAAATTGTTGGTGCTCAAAGAATGCGTTGACAAAGTCTCCGAATATACCATCATTGAGATAGAGGCGAGGCGGTGTGCACTCCATCTCGCCACGCTTCCCAATGACTTGACACGCCAGCGTGAAGGCCGAGCAGGCGAGGAAGCGTCCTGGCTCGGCGATAGCTTGTAAGTCTGGAAATGCCTTCTGCGCTTTGGTGAGTTCCTGGCGCAAATGACATGCGGCACGTGTGAAGTTTTTCGAGGTGAATCCGCCTCCGATGTCGAGGATACGCAAATTTATGTCGGCGTTTTTCGCCAGCGCAATAGCTTCACTGATTGCGACTCTGAAACAGTTCAAGTCTTTCGTTGCAGTGCCTGTCCGGCGTTAGTTTGTGCAGTCAAGTATGAGATAAACCAAATCACCCACCAACATGGAAGCTGATGCCAGCAATATCCATCCCCAAATCGACAGCCCGTCGCAGCAAGTGTAAAGACGAAGGAGACTCTGCACCAAATTTATCGCTGAGCTGTATGACTGCCGAAGGGTTTTTGACAGCAATCCTCAGAAGCATAATCGCTTCTGGATAGACTTCCTTGATCTTCTGCAACTCCTCGTCGTTGTCGAAGACGAGATACCTAACACCCACTTTTCGCGCGTATCTGAGCGAAGTAGGCGTCTTGATGGGGTTTGTGTAGATGATTCGAGGTGCAGAAACACCAAAGCCGAGCACGCTGCGTAATTCACCCAGTGATGCACAGTCGAAGCCTGCACCGTTTTGAGCCAGCCGCTTGAGTAAACCGCGCTCCGGATTGCATTTCACGGCTTCGGAAGAGTATCAGCGAGGTCGAAGGACAGGATGAATGAAGCCGTAGCATAAAAAGCCGAGACAGATGGCATTTCTCGCTTCCATTGGCAAAGTGTCTTGTCAATCTGCGACACGTCTTGTACGTAAAAGGCTCTGGTTTCTTCGTCTGTAGCATTTTGCTGGCTGGCGATCTTGACTTCGATAGCGGTAAGGACATCGGTCGGAAGTAAACGATCAGTCTCAGGGTGTGTCATCGCGTGCCGCCCAGGGTGCATTTCTCATGTCTTCATGAAGGCGCAGCATCTTCTTTATGAATCTATGTATTTACCTACCACATCGTGGATACAGCACAGGTACGCAATGGGAGGCCTTGCTTCTGACGTGCGCTTATGTTGGTGTGTGCTTTCTCCATGACGTTGTGCAAATACTGAAAGTGGCCTTAGGGGCAACTGTAAACGGCCGTTGAGCCTTCAGGAGCGAGGACGAAAGACTTGTGCTGTATAGATGCGCGGGACATCTCATAATGTTTGAGGAAGAAAGTCTGGGTCTCCACGGGTTTCTGGTGCACGCAGGGGAGAATCCTTGCAAGGTGCCAAGTGTCGGATCCCGGCTTCGTCGCATCCTCTCTCTCGCCTTTCTCGCTCGACTTCAAAAGCCCCGAGGTTCCTCACTTTCAGACCATTGGTGCTGTTATTACCGATGAAGACTTTGTCCTTCAGTTGGCAACTGGCATCAAGGACGCATACCAGCGCACTGAACTGTCCACATGATGGAGCGTCCAAGACCGCGTAGCAGCTCGGCGTTGTTGTCTGCTTGGCGGCATCATCGCACTTGAATTGCAGGTTTGTCCACGACTTGGCATAGAAGGCAAGGAAGCAAATTGCCCTCGATCTATCCCTTTCTGTTCTCCAGTAACATACAGGTGAGCTGCGCTGTTTGACACCGACCACCAATATCATCATTTGCCCTACAAAATGTACATCAGAAACCTAGTGGCTGTTTCTCTCCTTTCTGCTGCCCATGTTTTTGGGTAAGTGGACCACTCTACAATGTCCAATCTCCATCAAACTGCCGATGACCAACTCTTGCAACAGCCAGCAGGAGGCATTTCGCTTAGCTCTCGCCGAGTAGGCAGATTTAGAGTGTCAAAGTCCCGAACACGAATCGAACTCAATCGGGGTCCGCGTTGTACTCAATTACACTGAAGCTTGTTACAACATCAACAACCTCTTCAGTGCGGAATTCGGTAGTGGCAACGATGGCCAGTCAACGTGTCTGTGGGAGGACCAAAGCTGCGACCGCGAGTGGGAGGCAAGGCAGCCCGACAACTGGAATCCAGCAGCGAACTACTCGCACATCTCATGGATGGTGATGACGAACCCTGGAGAATGGTCTGGTTTCCCCAATTACGACCCCACCGATATCACAGTACGAGTGTTTGGAGGCGAGGACTGTGAGGACACATCGCAGAACCCTTTCTATCAGTGGGGCAATTGCGAGGAACCTGCCAATGACTGTGTACAGCTGCCGTATAGTGTACAGAGCTTCCAGGTTATGAAGACTCCGGAGCAGAACAAGAGCGATGGATGCTTGGTTGCTGCAAAGCGTGGTGCGGCAGGTCGAGAACACTATGTTCAGCTCATGTGGCTCTTCGTGTTCGCAGTTAGCGCTGTTGTAATCAATACTTGAGCTGCATACGATTGCATATTGTTTATTGAAAATGATACAGTAGATCTGCGATGATGTAAGGTAACGGTAGGATTTGAAGACTGTCAGGATAACGCATTAAATCACATACGTGGATTTGGACCATGTCTGGTTTGGACTTCGTCCATTATCTATCGGGAATCGAAGGATCATGAAAATGATGGGATATCTTGGGAGGAGTTTGATTTTGCATGACGTTTGAATCTGCGTGTCTCAAAGATGACGATGATGTATTCCTTCGGGTGGTGTAGGGCTTTCTCGCCAAGTGCTTTCGCCTTGCAGTGATTGAGGCACAGCTCCCCGCTTCTCCAGCCTTCGGTCTCCACGCCCTCCTTCGCTGGCCGGTCGTCGCCGAATGGTCTTGGGTCTTGCATTACACAAACCCCGATCCACCTTCTTCGTATCATATACCACCTAAGTCACTCCTCCACTGGAGACACAGCCATACTGCCTCCCGCTTCAGATCGCTAGAGCAGTGTCTTGGACTGCGATACGTGCTATAAACCGGCCATTGCGCCTCAGACATCGAGCTCACCACATTCGCTCGCGCACGCCGCTAGAAGACATACACCGAACATGGCAGACCCAGATCCCACCCAAGCAAAGGTCGTGATAGATGAGAAGGAGCAGAAAGACGTCAAGGAAGAATCGCCAAGTAGTGAAGCAGCCTCTGCCGCGCCAGACTCCGCAGGACCAACACCTACAAGCGCAACCACACAGTTCTCGCCGCCGACCTCGCCGCCTGACTCCCCTCCCGATGCTCGGAAACATTCCAATATCGAGGAGTACTACTCGTCGCGACCTAAGCATGACAAACTTGGCAACCCAATCCCGGAAAGGAGGAGGCCTCAAGGAGCTATGTCCTCGGTGTTTGGAACCGCGAAGGTCAGATTGCCTGGAGATTTAGGCGCCAACGATCCAAGAAGGCCGCGATCACCCGCGCCAAACTCTCTACCTGGCGATCTGGGACCCAATGATCCCAGGAGACCATCAAGCCGCAACGTCAGCCCAGCACCCTCCGGTCATAGCAGACAAGGAAGCGATCCTTTGGACTCTCCAGGAGGACGACGAATTTTGAAAGACCCCAAGCCGCCGCCTGCGCCGGAGAGTGAGCCTGCGGACAGCGATCAAGATGGAGATGCAGACGCAGACAATGATACGGACAACGAAAGCGAGCGTGGCAGACAGAAGAAGAGGCCCGAGCCTGGTCGCACAACAGCAGGCAAATCGGTGAACGTCAGAGGTGACAGTGCAGATTCAGAAGTAGTCTTCCCACAGTTCCAGGGGGAGCGAAAGCCAGATCCCACTAAGGGTGAAAGCGCAATTTCTTTCAAACTCACAACACCTGCCGAGAAGGCGAAGATGAAGAAGAGGGTACACCCGATGAGCGCTTTCGACTCTGCACCATCTGGATTATCCACACCCGTAGGCTCAGACGACGAATCGCACTCGGAAATGCTCGCCGCACAGAAGCTCAGCCTCACGATGTCAGCGGTCCACAGTACACCCTCGGCGCATCGCGTCATTCGACAAATCATCAGAGGCGACTATGCACATTTCCAACGCGAGGCTGAGGAAGGTCGCAAACGTCAAAGAATGTACCTTGTGGCGACTGATATCTCTCCCGAGGCTGAATACGCCTTGGAATGGACCATTGGTACAGTTCTTCGCGATGGCGACACCCTCTTCGCAGTCTATGCGGCCGACGAAGAAGCAGCCAGCGAAGGTGGCGTAGAGATCGGACACGGTGCGGAAAATGTTAAGGACACCGCCAGAATCATCCGAGATCTGCCTGCAACTACCAACGCAGTGCCTCAATCAACCAAGCCATCTCCCCTCGCACAGAGCGCCACTCCGGGTGAAGGTACGAGCAGAACGCATAGCTCAGCAGAAGCAGAACGTCGCCACGCGGTAGAGGATATCACACAAAGATGCGTCCGTCTTCTGCGCAAAACACGACTGCAAGTCCGGGTTGTCGTAGAAGTCTTCCACTGCAAATCACCACGCCACATGATCACCGAGCTGATTGACTTTTTGTCGCCGACTTTGGTCATTATCGGCTCACGCGGACGAAGTGCAGTAAAGGGTGTATTGCTGGGCAGCTTTTCCAACTACCTCGTCACCAAGAGCTCGGTGCCAGTCATGGTTGCACGAAAGAAATTGAGAAAGCATAGCAAGACAGTCAGAAATCGCGACGGCACTACGGTACCGTACAGCGGCATCACAGGACGAGCAGGTCGTCTGAGTAATGTGATTGAAGCGCCAAAGGGTAATGGCTTGAGGGTTCAAGGATGGGACAAGGTAGGCATTGACTAGAAATTGCATGCCCATTGGGAAGCTGGGTAAGCAACAATCGTACAATAAAGATGGACCCAGATCTCTGCCGCACATTCTCCTGAGATTGTCATGATTCGCCGATCTCACAGACTCACACTTCAATCTTCCTCCAAATGCTGTCGGTCGAAAGCTCCTCCAACAAGAATCAACCTGTGAGACGTGGGGCAGCTCGAGCTCCAGTCGTCAGATACCTTTCTGACGAACCCCGCTGCGATGTCAGCTCATCAATGCCAAAGTGATGTGAAATCCCGCCACATGCTGCGTCAGCATCCTGCATTCATTTGCGACTGATCCACGTTTACCCTTCGCGAAACGGCACACAATCCAACCTCTACGTTATTTTATCCTATGCGACTACCTACCAATATCCGCACACCAGTCTACCGTCTACGCATCTTAACTCGCTCCATAACAACAATGTCAGCCGGAAGAGAAGTGGTCTCTGCCATTGTCATCGGTTCAGGACAAGCCGGCACCCCACTGGCCGTCGCTCTCGCCAATGCCGGTCGCTCGACTGTCCTCGTCGAACGCTCCAATCTTGGTGGCACTTGTGTAAATGTAGGATGCACTCCCACGAAAACCATGATTGCGAGCGGGCGTGTCGCTCACCTGGCTGGGCGCGCGAGTGAGTATGGTATCTTTCAGCGAGCGATCGGAGAGGGGATCGTGTCGGTCGCTCAGATGGAGGGGATCAGAGAGCGGAAGCGAGAGATTGTGGAAAGGTGGAGGAGCGGGAGTGAGAGGCGAGTCGCTGATGTTAATCGGTTGCAAGTCATCAGAGGTGAGGCGAGGTTCGTCGGTGAGAAGGTGATCAGGATCCCATCTCCGCGTGATGAGACTTCTTTCAGAGAAATCGAAGCCGATGAGATTTTTATCAATGTTGGGGAGAGGCCAGCTACGAGCGACTTACAGGGGCTAGAGGCTGTGGATGCTAGTCGGGTGTTGGATTCGACTTCCATTATGGAGCTGGATGTTGTACCGGAGCGACTTCTCGTCTTGGGTGGTGGCTACATCGGAATGGAATTCGGCCAGCTCTTCGCCAGGCTGAAGAGCAAGGTCACAATAGTGCAGCGAGGGAAGCAGCTCCTGCCGCGAGAAGATGCAGAAATTGCACAAAGGATGCAAGATATCTGCAAAGAGGATGGGATCGATGTCATCCTCAATGCCACTGCTACGAAGGTCTCTGCCACCACTGACGGCAAAGGAGACATACTGCTCGAGTACCGCACTTCCGATGGTGCTCTGCACGAGATCTCCGGCTCACACCTGCTGATTGCCACCGGCCGCACTCCAAACACCGACTCTCTCAATCTCTCTGCCACCGGCATCGAGACCACCTCACGCGGCCACGTCGTAGTGTCACCTAGTCTGCAGACAAACGTGCCTGGCGTCTATGCCTTGGGCGATTGTCACGGTGGCCCGGCCTTCACTCATGTCTCATACGACGACTTCCGCATCATTCGGACGAACCTCATTGACAAGAATGTCCAACCCACCTCTACAGCACAGCGAGACGGCCAAGTACCATACGTCGTCTACACAGACCCACAACTCGGCCACGTCGGTCTGCACGAAGCAGAGGCGCGCGAGATGTTCCCTGACAAGCAGACCAAGATTGCTTCAATGCCTATGAGCTATGTCGCGAGGGCGGTGGAGACGGCGGAAACTCGTGGTTTGATGAAGGCTGTTGTGGATGGCGAGAGTGGTGCCATACTTGGCTTCACTTGCTTGGGCGTCGAGGGCGGCGAGATCATGAGTCTGGTGCAGGTGGCGATGATGGGAGGGTTGCCGTACTGGAAGCTGAGGGATGCGGTGTTCGCGCATCCGACGCTGGCGGAGAGCTTGAACAACCTATGGGGATATCTGCAGTAAGACAAATATCATCTCTCGGTTGATTCAGCGAGCTCAGGTATCATTTGCGTCACGAGACTTCCTTTACCAAGCGTGAAACGACCATATATTCGTACACTGCTTGTCAATGTTTCATTGTACCTTCGAAACGGCGACAACGATAGTGGTAATGCTGCTCAATGAGGGATATATGTGATCGTAACGGCGCTACATATGCTCCGAAAACCTAGTCGAGATATCTCATCGTATCATCACGTTTCATAAATCCCGAGCCCTCTACATTTCATGACCCCCACGACACTTATCTGTTCCAGCACCGAACAATGTCCTCCAAAGCCCGCTTCCAACTTAGCCTATCCCGTGAGCAGAGGGTGACCCTTACCAAAAGGATAGTCGGGATCGTCCATGGTCCTAGGAACAACGGGCGGTCGACTGGCACCAGGAACAACAGGCGGAGGATTGGCACCAGCAGCAACAGGCGGTCGATCTGTACCGTATGCAGACTGCATTGCAGTAAGATTCTCGTAACCGTAGTCGTTACCGAGACGGGCGGTAGTGTTGTCCCGATTCTCGATTCCGCTGTAAAGCGTGTGGCCTTCGTTCTCGGGCACCTCCCGGTAGCGATTGCCCAGGAAGACTACAGAGTTGCCGGAGTTTACGATCTTTTCCCACGTGAAGCCTTTCCGCGGAGCCTCTGCCCTCAACGCATCAGCCAGGATTGGGTCGCTGGCCAACGTGATGGGCGCGAGGACTTTGATGGCGTCTCGATCCATTGATGTGGCCTCTTCTGCGGCCAGGGTCAGTTCTTCTTGTGGGAATAGCTTCTCCAGCGTCGAGACGTGCTTGCCGATGACTTCGATCAGCCCGGTCAGCTCTGCTTTCTGATAGAGCGCCCACTTCCCGCGCACCGCAACCCTGTTGGTGAATCTCAGACTGCGTTCGTAGCCGGACTTGACGTGCGTCAGAGCACGGCGCGCGCGACTCGCTTCCGGGGCGTCAATCTCCAAGCGTTGCATTTCGTCGACGACGTCCAGGTCTTCGGAGCTGCTGTCGTTCAAGTCCATGATGTCCTGCGAGTCTTCTTTGGCTCTCTTGAGCAGCTTTGCGATTTGCTTGCAAGCATTGTGGGCAAACTTGATGTCTTGCGGAGTGTGCTTGTCCTGGAGCTGTTGTACAAAGGTCTCCGACTGCCCGTCTGTAATGCCGGCTGCTTTGCCCCAGCGGTGGAGACGCACCTCGGATGCTCGCAGTTGGAGCAGGCACGAGCCGAAGTCGTCTGTGAAGTCGCGGCTCAGCCGAGCGAGCTTGAAGTACTCGACACAGGTGAGAAACAAGCCTGGGATGGCAAGAGCGGTTCCTTCAGCCATTTTTGCGGTGCTGGTATGGGTGGATGGCTCTGGGCTAGGAGGACAGACCGTGTGACAGATCAAGTATTCACAATCAGAGTAGGTCGAACAAATGGATGCAGGACAGACCCATCATTGCTTGAGGCCAACCACACTACATATGTATGATACCGATGGAGAGAGCCTCGACAGCATCGTCCTATCCGAAGCGACAAGGCTCATGCAGGCGGCCCAAAGCGAGACATGAAGCGAGCACATCGTTCTAGAAGTGCAGCCGATCATCCGCGGCGAACGCCTGCAGCCAATAATCCAATATGCACCGCACGGCATTTTCCACTGCGTGCGCTGCGCCTTGCATGTGTAGCTGCAGACTTGTTATCACGAGACGCAAGCCCAGGTATCCAGCTCGAACAGCCACGCTGTGCCGTGCTCCACCCAAAGTCTGGAGGCACGCTCAGCCTCACTTGTCGATAGCTTCGCGGCAAGGCCGCTCGACACTCAGCCTGATGTCGACACACTCGATGATTTGGTTCCTAGTGCTTTGATCTGGTGTTCTGCTACACGTCTCACATTTACAGACGGTTGCGATAGTTCTGCTCAAGCGCAAGCGGTTGTTGGCGGCCTCCTCATAGACACTTCGTCAGCGTTCCTATACAAGAGTACCACAATTATCTTCGGGGTGCATGTATTTGTTGTGGTGATCGCTACGAGAAATATGATGCGGAACTGATAAAGGAGCTGACTAGTCCACATGCTCAGATGAGAAAGTACAAGCAGAACACCAACAACAAAAGGCCGAAGCACCCCAGCAGCAGTCAGTGGCCACCATCACGGCGTTCACTGCGTTCACGGTCAATCTCCGCCAGCCGTTCCGTCTCGGTCTTCTTATACCCGACATTATCACCAACGTGAGTTATGCTCTTGCCGCTAAACTTCATGCCCGAATAGGTTGTTCCGCCTCTGAACTGCGATTCTGTCTCATAGTCCCCGCCGAGGTGCGTTTGGGCATCGCCATCCGCTTCCATGTCCTTGTAAATATCTCTCTTCCATGCATTGTCGGCATCTCCATGCTGAGAGGAGCGGTTCACACGAGGCTGGTCGTGACCCCCGTCGCGTTGACGAGGGTGCTGTCCAGCAGGGTTGTTGCTGTGTGTATACGCGGATCCTGTGGTGTAAGGCTCTGGACCGGGACAGTCATGGCCGGATGCTCCCCTGTCGACAAAGGCTCTTCCCCGGCCATGTTGGCAGAAGCGAAGTTTACGCCTCTCAGCGCCCTTCTTCGGTTCACAGCTTGGACAGTACTGGCAGCTGTTGCAGCTGGGAAGGAGCTCGAGTTCACTAATCGATGGTTGAGGTGCGTTCATGGTTTGGGTTCTTGAGGGGATGCGGTAGGAGAAATATTGGCGGTAGCTGTGTGATGGGAAGGAAAGCAAGACGGCAGTGATAGCGCGAGGCTGAGGATTTAAAATACACGGCGGAAGGGCGGAAGGGCATTTGGATGGCAAGGCTGCCTGGTGCACTGGCCCGGTGAGGCTGTGAAAGAAGGCAGCATGCAGCATGGCCATGTGACGTGTGACGGCTGTGCATTGAGCAACGATTCGTCGGGACAAAGCGCTGCATTGCCTGTGGATTGCAGTCTGCAGCCGCCGTGTCGGCCAGACCAACATGAAACTGAACGTTCGCAGAGCCCAAGACTCACCTCACAGAGAACTTGCTTAGACGTTGATTCGTGAAGACACAAGGTGCTGATAGACAGCGCTCACTCAGATGTTTGATCATATCCACATCTAGCTCTTCCAACTTGGAAATCTGCAGTCTAATCCCATGCTCATGCCTGCCAAACAACACAAAAGCAAAGCGAACTTGACTGAAACTAAGATTGTCCGCAAATCACACAGCGAACTTCGTCGCGTTCACTGGCTGCGATACGGATTGTTCCTCCATGGGTTGTTCGTTTGGAAGTTGTTCGCAAACGGGTTGGTAGGCGGAAAATAAAGTGGTTGCTCAGCTCCGAGACCGTGAACACCAGGTTGGCTGCCCTGCGCCGGCGGCCCAGCGACTCGCGGGTCTTCGTACCCATAAGTGTTGCCGGCGTGAACACTGGCATGGCCCGAACTCACGATGCCTGTGAACACCATCGGACCCTCGGTGTCTGGGATCTCTCTGTAGTCAAAGCCAACACGTGCGGTAGCCCAGTCGCTTGTCCTGACGTCGTTGAAAGTAGCTCCTTTGCGAGCACCATTATTTGGGGTTTGTTGGAATTGTTCCAGTGGTGTTTGGCTGCTCTGTGCGGTTGGCGGATTGCGTGGCTGCTGTGCAGAGCTGGGCCTAGCCCCAGGAGGTGCTCTCCCAGAGCATCTGTGGCTTACAGCAGTGATCTGATCTCTCTCAATGAACCTCGTTCTCTGCCTATGATCGTCGCAGATCCTTGGGACGTCCGCAGGCCGATGGGGTGAAGGATCACAGTCGTCGCAATACTGACAGTCCCGGCAGTATCTTTGAGAAGGCTGGGCGTAAGGAGGCATTGTTGTGGTTTGAGTCCTAGACATGGCACGATCGCTCTGAGGTAGAAGGAAGTGGACTGCAGATGTATGCTGGATAGACGACACAAAAGATCAGCACAGAGAGTGGCGGATTGGATGCTTTATATCTTGGACGAGACAGCGTGCCAGCCATGGCGGAGCACTTGACCAGGCTGCAGAGCAATGCCTTAGTCTTGCGGCCCAAATCCGTGGCCTGATGCTGGCGCAGCACCTTGCAAGGTCAAGGGGAACAACGGCAGAATGCCGTTGTGACGAAGACAAGGCTGTGAGCCGATGAGGGCGCAGTAAGGCAGCTCTGGTGAAGACGGCAATCTCAGGTCCATGTGCGGCAGGTCACGATTCGATGTGATGAAGCGCGTGCCGCTGTGGCTTGCGACCTGCAGCAGCCAGCTCGGCAAGACCGAGATGAACTTGAAGGTCTCGAAAGCCCGAGTTTCGAGTCGCAGAAGACTTACTTAGACATTGCTCGAAGAGACGATATGTTTGGCCTACTCCCATGGAGCTTTGATGACATTGCTGCCCACTAGCGCGCCATCATCCAGCACTTCCTGGAATCTCCGCCTTTGGCGCTCCTTCTTTTCGTCACTCTTGCCTTTCCGCTCTCTGTCCCGCAAGAGCTTCGCCTGCTTTGCTCTCTTGCGATCTCGGTCACGCCTCTCCTGCGCCTCAAGCTCATCGTCGACTGCCTTCATTTGCGCATGCGTTAGCGTCCAGGGCTTTGCAAGCACATCTCGTCGGAACTGTGCAAGGCTGGCCCAGTACATGACCTCCTCATTGGTGTCCTTCACGAGAAAGACCCGCTTGAGCTCGATCTGCCGGTTCCGAAAAAAGGTGACAGTGCCTTTGACTTTGAGTATGGTTCCGACATGGACAGGTTTGTTGTCAATGAACAGAGAGGCCAGACCCAGGCCTGTATGTACGTCCAGGTTGTCGATGAGAGTGTTGGAGGGAAAGACTTCTCCATCTTCTAGATCGCGATTCTGCCGTCGAGGAATCTTCACCTCAATAGCTTGCCCACTCCCATCGTCGAGCATAAGCAGCGCATATTTCGTCGCACCCGCTCCAGGAGCAAGTTCGAACTGCAACACTACTCCGCAAAGATAGACATATCTGATCGGATGGTTCCCATGGAAGTAGACATGCTGTCCTGGAAGACGACTTAGCACGCCGCCACCAAAGAGAGACAAGTGGCAAACGCAGTACCTTCAAAGCCCGGCTCTTCAGTCAGCGCAAAGACATCGCTGGCGGTGAGCTTGTTCCAAGTGTCCCACGTGTGAGACACACTGAAGTAGGTCTTCTTGTAGATTTGGGCAGCACGCCGGTCTGAAGCGCTCGTCATGACATGGTCCGGTCCCGGGGAGTTGGTTTTGGGTGGGAACGCGTGGGTTGGTGGGACGGACAAGGCAGAGCGGTTTACGAAGTGCTCGCGCTATCACGTGTTTGGCGCTAATGCAAACGCTTTGCCTGATACAGACAGCGCTCGGGCGGAGCGGGGCGGGGAGGTTCAGCCCTGAGGTTGATCTTCCGATCGCCTGGACAATGAGCGATCACATGCCGATGTTTACTGCATCTACCCATGCGAGACCACGATACCATTACAGATGTACCTTCTACTCAAGATGGATGTTGTATTCAATATGATTAAGAGACAGATCCATGTTTTGCAGGCTCCCTCGAAAAGTATCCCGCACGCTTGCTAGCGAAGTCTTGAAGCACTGACTCTCTCGTTCCCCTGCCACACACAATAGTGGTATAGGTCAAAGGCCGGGATGCCGGGATGAGGGCTGCAGGACAAGAGCTTAAGCTCGAGTCGTATGCGAGTATACTCTAGGTTGCCGTGTAAGCACGTACGTATTTCTTGCTTCCCAGCCTTGGAAGTTGGAAGGCTGCCGTCAGCCATCTGTATTTCCTTAGTTGCGTCGAGTCGCTGCAGTAGCTAATCTATACCGGTCCATCTATCCACACCTGTTCTGCTTCCTGTTACACCACTCGCTACCTTACTCTGCCTTACCCGCGATTACTTGCCTGTGACCACCTCTGTATCACGTTCGCTATTTACTTCTGCAAACATTCGCTGTACTCCACATTGATCACACCGCAAAGAACACTCGCGCGCAGACAGCAGCGTCCATCATCTAATCACACACCGCAACCTCCAACTACACCATCTTTCGCATCTTGCGTCTGAAGGCAGTTCGGCAACTACTGGGCTGATAGCTCTAAGAAACATCTCTGGAACACACATTCACATATATCGACAAAATGTCACGAAGATCATCGCCCTCAATACGAACGCTCTTCGCCACCCTCCTCTTCGCCATACCCATCCTCGCCCAAACAACCTACAACGTCGACGGCACTTTCCAAGCAGCAATCACAGCCGACACTCCCGACCAAACAGACATCACAATCGCCGCCAGCGCAATCTGTCCCGCCAACTTCCCCCAAAGTTGTAGCAACATCGGCGAGAATGGATAGTAAGTACCAACATCGCAACTACTCTTTCGCAAAAGACACACATATTAACACATCAATTTCCAGCTGCTGCCCCTCCGGCTCAACCTGCCAATACGCCGCCAACAACCAAGTCGGCTGCTGCTCCGCCAGCAGCGGCAAATGCGCCGGCTCCTTATCCGGCGGCGACGCCTACCACTCGACTTCACAATACGTCGCGCCCGCCGCGACTACCACAGCGTACAACGGCGGCGGCGCGGTCGTCGTGAACAACCCAACAACGACGGTGATACAGCAAGGCGGGTTCTGCACAACGCTGATCGCCAAGGGAGACAATCTGCCTACGACGGCGCAGGCGCGGTGCGGGACTGCGCTGGTGATTGAGGCGGGCGCGAGTCGCGGGAAGGGCAGGGTGGTAGGTATGGTTTTGGTATTGCAGGTTTTGGGGGCGTGGTTCGTTGTTAGGCGGTGGTGATGATTTTTGGGGGCATTTTCTGTTAATGTTTGGGACGACTGGACTGGAAGAGAAATCGCGGCGATCGACAGACTATCCGAGACATCGGATATGGTTTTGTGGGACGGGGTAACTGGCGCTTGTGGGATTGTATATAGTTTTTGCTGACGCGAGACGAATGCTCACGATAGATACCAAATAGCTTCACTGCTGAAGCATAATTTTATGTTGTTACAGACATCGCAAGACGAGCTGAATGTACAACAACGCTGCTAAGACGAACTACGAAGTACTTACTCGTTAGATGAATTCTTTCACTTCGAGATAATCGAATATGAATATACAGTCTAAAAAAAGCCTCCCCATGCATTCCAGCAACTGAAAGATCTCGCTCTATCCCAAGCTAATGCCATGCTGGACAATTCCTCCATGCTATCTTGCTCTGCCGAAGACCCAAAACGCGAACCAAACAACACAAAGGAAAGGAAGTCTAATCATCGTCTTCATCTTCCTTATCCTCTTTCTGCTTATTCTTGTGCTTCTTCCTCTCCTCGCGCAGAGCTTCGCGAACCCTCTCGTCACCAGCATCCTGCGACTCGTTCCACTCCACATCATACTCCTCAGCCACAAGCTTGATCTCGCGCCTCAATCGGTTGCCCTCTTCGACCAGGCCTTCCCAAAGCTCGAGGTCAAGTCCCTTTTGCTGGTAGAGCTGGCTCTGGCGGCGAGAGACGGTGAAGTTCATTGCGCTGCGGTAGGACACCTCGCGGTTGTGGTAGAGGAACCAAGTGTAACCGCCGATCAGCGTGGAGAGACCGACGAGGTAGGTGACGGGTTCCATGACGTCCCAGCCGAGTTCGGTTTGGAAGGTGAGGTACCTGTTGGGATGCGTGTTAGTAGACTGTCATTCAATTTCTGTTCGGGCATTTTCGACAAACTTACCAAACACCGACCCACCACGAAATCAATCCAGCGAAGCCACCCTGCGCAACTCGCTGCGCTCCCTTGTGTGCTAGTTGATCGCACTCTTTCTTAATATCAGCCATCTGGGCGATGCGCTTACCAGTCTTACGCAGGCGCATGCGAAGGTAGTAAGTGCGATCCTTGAAAGATGGCACACCAACAAAAATGGGAGCAGCATTCTCAACATCCACAGCAAATTCCTTGCCTCGAGCAGCATCACGAATGAAGTCTCCAATCTCAGTAGATGGTGACCAGCGAACAAAGTGTGGATGGACCGGGTCTTCACCAGTGTGTACCTCAGCCTTCTGAGACGGCAAAGCAGAGTCCATCATGTTGCTCTCGTTCGCTGGGCCAGGACCAGTCTCACCAGTCTCAGTCTGCATAGCCTTGCCAGCAGCCTCGCCCGCCTCGGCGGTCTCAATGGCTTCGTCGGCCTTCTCCTTCTTCTCCTCAGCCTCCCTGCTACGCGTAGGCATATCTTCCTCTCCACTGTCCTCGGCGCGGAAGTGGACTCTGGGTGGTTGGCCATTCTCCAGCGGTGGCAGCTCGCTCTGAATCAATCGCTCGAGGTAGCTCAGCGGTTGCTGCGGATGCACGAGAAGAGCCAGCGGCTCGATGTCTTTGCGGTCCTTGTTCACATCGCGTGTAGTGAGCGGCAGGATGAACTTGAGCATTCGGCTCGGCGTGGTGAGCAGTTTGCCCTTGGTCATGGCGCCGGCGCTGCGAGGCTTTGCCACAGGCGGTATCTCAGAACCTTCGCGTGTCCATGGCGAGGCAAGTTGCTTTGCTTTCATCTCGCTCTGGCGCTCGACGCGCTCGAAGTGCTCTTTCTCCGCTGGCGTGACATGCTGGGAGACTTTGGAAGCGGGTTGCGCGTAGGAGGCGGTCGGGTTCTGCTTGCCGTCGTTTGGCGCGCGTGGACGTGGATGTTGAGCGGCAGTAGATTGTGTGAAAGGACGGCGGGCGTGGCAGGTTTGGGAGATGGTGGTTGTCGTTGGAGAGCTCGAGAAGGCAAGGCAGATTGGCTTTCGGCGAGCTCTTGGTGCAGCTTGTGCGATGGTGCGGGAAAGGAGGGGCTCCATCGCTGGAAATGCAGAGAGTTTTGGCAGACGTCGCTATAAGGTGAACATCAGCTAGACAAGAATTGCAAGAACCAACAAATGCATGCAAGCATCCTGCGATGAAGATCGGGCACGCGACACGACCAGGGATACAGTTTCCAAGGCTCAAAACGACATGCCCCTACGTCATCGTCATCGCGGCGTGACGTGTGGTTGATGTGAGTTTGACAAGGGCATGGTTTGCATTGAAGTATGGCATATATTGCGCCAACTACACATCCTTGCTATGGATTGAAACGATGAAGAGGAAAAGATACAAGGGGGAAAAAAACTGCTGTCGATATCATGTGCTTTCGTTCGGCATTGAAGGCATGCCACACGCCACCAACACCAGACACATGAATTCGATTTGCGTTTGAGGGGATTCATCCTGGCAAAAACCTCGCCCTGTTGAGAGGCACACAATGTACTAGAGGCAGCCATGTTCCGAGAAAGAAAATATACGTCGCTGTGCGTATCGTCTTCGAAGTAAAGTATGAGCGACCGATACCTTGTTACGGAGTGATTTGCAGCTACTGGACAACGAGCGATCATGCTAAAGTCTGTCTCACATGGTATACTGAAACCAGTAGGGATGGTAGGCTTCAGGCTGAAATAGTCAATCAAGTACCAGGCCATCTCGTCGAAGTAGATGGTAGGATCCTCGTTGACGCGCTCAAGGAGTGACTCCTCTTAAACTGGCGAGCAGAGCCGTGGCCGGCCGATCTTATAAGACCTCGGAGCTCGTAGTACGCCAAATGACTGCCAACTTTTTCGCCACCTACGCACTGAGCGAACGGCACATTTATGCCCTTCGGGCTCTCGCTTGAGCTCTAGTCGAGGTTGAATAGCGGATGAAAGACAAAGGTCATGTCGTAATCCGGGAGAGCAGTAGGCATTGTGAGAGAGAGCGCGTGCAGAGCGCTTGTTGATGGGAACACGTACAAGGGCTGAAACCACCTCAGAGTCAGCTATCATTGACACCATAAAATGTTGACAACTCAAGGGTCGACGACAAGGTTGGTAGGTACGCTCTCTAATTGAGAACGCCGCGGAGAACCAAGAGACCCGCGGACCAGACTTTCTTTAACAGTATGATAGTACAGCGAACGCACGAATGGATCCTTCTGGCTCTGCAGACATGGGCTTTACGTACTTCTCGAAGGACGTTTTCAGGCGTCCCAATAACCTCTTCCATGCAAACAACAAAAGCGACTTACAGTCCCGTCCAGGAATTTACGCTCAACAACTGCACTCATAGTGTCGGGTCATCCGCGGTCTTGATTACATCTCAAATAGCAGAAGTTGCATGCAAGTTTTTGGGCGATGACTTATTAACAAGACTCGACCGTCGTGCAGAAACGCTATTGATTGATTGCATACTTTGGCGACAGCTGCAAGTCAGCGCGCAGCCGCTGTCGACTTCCGAAACCTACAGAGTCCACAGTGTGGACCTGGACTCACCATCTCCATCGCGTTCGCTCCTCTCTTTCGCGTCGCGGTTGTTTCGGATATCAAGGTCGTTGTCTGTATGGAGGTAGTTCGAAAGATACCAAGACGCGGAAGCCACCCCCGATGCCTTCTTTCGGCCATTGTCCCGTTGACCTGTGTACTCAGTGCGAGTCTAGTACTTTTCGAGGGTGTTCTTGTAAGAAGACAGAAAAGTGGTCAACGGTGCCGAGTAGTTCCCGTCGATTTATTTGTTTTCGGAGGGAGTCGGCAAAATGTCGCAACAGGAGACCGGAAAACGTGCACCACGCTTGGGCAATGAGTCGTGCCTGCATGCCTGTACATACAACACGTACCAGCTGTGTGATCGCCCACCAGGATCTGGAAATAGTGATAGGCGCACAACCCGATCTTACGATGCTGCGGGTTGCTATAAGCACGGAGCCAGGTATGTCCATGTTCAAAGGGGAGCAAGCGTTACGTATCCTCCATCTGAGCAGGTGTTGATGACGCACATGCGACAACGGGCGATCGACGAACATCTATCCGTAACCAGGCCCAAAGAGAACAGGTCGTTCAGGCATCTAAGCAGGACTTGCTATCCCAAGGGGTTGGTCACAGGTCCATTGGTGCATTCTCCAAGCAACAACTGCTGAGGGACATCCAATCGGTCTACCGTAGGCACAATATAGAATTTCCCCGGGCGTTCGGTCCGGCAGATCATGCATGAGAGACGGGTCGCGAAAATCTTCCTCCTCAGACTTGTGGACTGTTTCTTCACGGCAACTCCTGGGGGAAACATGCACCGCCGCTAAATAGCTTCTACGCCAGAAGGGTCCAGCGGATCCAATGGCTGTTGCGGTACATGTCCTCGTCGTTGAGGCGCCTGTCACTGTTAGCCTGCCAATGGCATGTTACGAAGCTTGCCATTCGATCCACTCAGATTATTCTGTGACCGTTGTGAGTTGGTATTTGACTTAGGCTCGTCTGCCGCCTTGGCTGATGGATAGTTTGGAAGTAGCGTTGTCGCGGCCGGGTGGGCCTCTGCCCACAGACATAGCTCTGCCGAAGGATCTAGATTTGACAACTCTGCCCTGATGAGTAAGATAGGGCATGGGATGACTTTACAAGAACTGACTTTCGTGGAAAACTATTGCATGTATGTTGCTGCAAAAGAAATCAAAGCGCCAACACAAATGACTCGATCATAGCGGGTAGCTCCTCCATCACCCAGAGATGATGGTATTGATGCCGTGATCACGAGCACCGACTTTTCTTCAAGTCTTGGCTGCGCGAAATAAGGAGACCGCGGAGTCGTGGTTGAATTTAGCTTTGTGCCCTGACACATCTCCCTTCGGGCCGGCAGTACCAAGATACTGGACTTCCGATCTAGAGAACAACCTTGACCCTGTCTTCCCGTCTCCATACCCTCGTCACGAGAACCGCTAGTGATCTTGTCAGTCGGATGTTGTAACCACTATGGCTACCAGTACCCATTGGGTCCGGAACTCGCAGCCCAACCGCCGGAATGTGTAGAGTTCGGTCCACGCAATGGTTAGTACGGGTTCCCGTCTCTTCACACCAGACAGCCAGTCCACTTGAGTGTGGAGTCTTGAACAACGTTCAGTAAGTCGTGCCACTAAAAGTCCAACGTGGAGACCGTCGTGCACCCTCCTGGAAGGTCTACTTCGGTACCGGATCCGCAATGTCCATGCGACCGACCCAGCACGTACATAGCAGGGTGTCCCCAGAACCCTTGCTCCATTGTTAAGCCGGCAGCCCTACCTTTAAGTTGATCTTGCACCAGGTGTTTCTCTCTTACTTTCTAACGGTGGAGTCTACCTCTACGGGCGCTGCAGCTCTCCCTCAGGACAAAGCGACAAGATGAGAGATATACCTCTCAAGGTCTACGCCTCATGGCCGGCGCCAAACTACAAGGATCCGGTCACACGAGGCAATGCACTACTCATCATCAACATCATCTTCATCATCCTGGTCACGTTCTCGATCGTCATCCGGGTGGTGTCCCGACTGAAACAGGCCCGGCCAGGTTTGGACGACATCTTCATCATTATCGCCTACTTTTTCACAATCGGCTTGACGACTGTCGTGATCATGGCGAACAAGTCCTACGGCTGGGATCGGCATATCTGGGATGTTCCACTCACCTCGATCAGAGGTGCAAGCATCCTAGCGTTCTGCGCAAAGCTCACCTTCGTTTGCGCATCGAACTTCACAAGACTGTCTCTGATCTTCTTGTATTATCGCTTGATCAAAGAGAGCACAGTCAAGTGGTACAGGTGGTCAATACACTTTGGCCTCATCTTCAACATTGCTGTATTCGTTGTTCTGCTGTTCATCGGCATTTTTGGATGCGTGTAAGTCTTGCCACGCTCTGTTGCCTGTAACACTGACAGCTAACGATTCTCATTCAGACCTGTACGGAAGTATTGGACCTTCCCAGAAGTCGTCGATGGCCACTGTCTGGACGAAGGTGTCATTACTATGGCGGCAGGCATTATGAGCTGCGTGGCGGACTTGCTATGCACGTGTCTTCCTATTCCAATCATCATGCGCCTACACATGCCTCTACGGGACCGTATCGGTGTTGTTGTCCTGCTATCTGCCGGTATCATCGTTACCATTGCAGGTGTCCTACGGACAGTGTTCATCTGGCAGTCCTTGATATCAACATACGATGAATCATGGGGTACATATCCACTGTGGATCTGCGCCGCTGTCGAGATTGATCTTGCCGTGGTAAGTTTAACACAATCTCCAAAGAGTTTGCAGCAAGCTAACCAATCTTTATAGATTTGCGCTTGCGTACCAGCCATGAAGACCGTTCTATGGAAACCTTTCCAGCGTTGGACGGGTAGTCTGTATTCCAACTACCGCTCCTCGAACCGCACCACCAACAACGATAAGGACAAGGTGGAGCTCACGTCACAAGATCCTATCGTTGAGGACAGCCAAAAGGGTGATTACCGTCTCAACAGCATGGACTTTGGGAAGCGATCACCACCCAGTGATTCGGACGAAGAACGGTATCCGGGTCGAGTCGAGGGTCGAACCGAGAGTCGTCTCGGAAAAACCCTCGCACGGCTGCCCTCAACTTCCTACCCTCACCGTTACGGCAGAGACCCGAAGAACGCATCACCAAAAAGCGATGACTTCTCAAACTCGAAACTTGAGATCAGCAAAGAGACCAGCATACAGATCTCAAGTATGAGCAACAACGAGGATCTCAAGGAGCAGGAGGGCAATGACTTGACTTCGCTTCCCGGCAACAAACGCCCTCGCAATTCGAAGCCTTCTCAGTACAGCACGACACCTAACATCGACTGGGATTGAGCCTTTCTCCTATGTTCACGACAATTCGCATTTCAAATTATACTCCAATAGAGCGACAAGCAACAGCTCTGTATCCGAAAGCTCTCCGTCAGAAGTCGCCGCATTGTATCAGCATTGCACATACGAGTCCAAATCAGCAGCCCATCAGGAGGTTTCTGGTCGAAATCGCAGAGCCAATGCAGCTTTGGGCTGAATGGGTGAACATCGTCACGGACGAGTTGGCGCAATTCGGTGCTGTAAGGGATATACTAGGTTTCGGGGAAGTGATCCACCAGTGTCACGGAAGGAGTAAGATAGTCTTCTATGCATAATATGATTTCAATTGCGGGAGCGCCAGTAAGGGCTCTCTCTCGCATACCAGCGCCTTGCCAAGTTTCCAATCCAACGATCAGCAGTACCATTAATTATCACGAGTCGCTGGAGCGGAGAATCTCGACTGCTCCCCTTCAACCAGCCGCATACCAAGGCCCAAAGGGACGCGGGAAATTGAGTGCAAGCATACCAGGTCTGGATCGTCGCATGGAGTCTCCACGTGCCGGTCGATCTGGCGTGAAGTCTGAGTCGTGCAGATCCACAACGCCGGAAAGACTATTATCGAGGTGGGTCGGGAGAATACTCGGGTCTACCGTTAGCCATGAACCTTCGTGCCCTAGTCGACTTCACGTCCTCCACTATGGCGCTTCAACACAGACTACTACACCAAGTAGCAGCAAGGACTTCGGGCAAGCACACTCTTGATCCTTCGTGCTGCAATGATAGGCGAAACGAAACGACCACACAACGGTCTCTCACATTGCGATTGCCTTGTACGTCAAGGGTCCCTGGTAGGAATGGTTTTCTATGTTCTCACGGCATTCTGCCTTCGAGGACAGGTATGATCGGCGGGGAGAACGGGGAGACGGGGGGAACTCGATGCTCAAGCTTCTGACCGATCAACGTACAGTACCAAAAAATGTGAGACGGCTGACGGCAGTTGAGACGCTATGAGCCGCTCATAGCATGCTCGCGGGAATCTGCAAAGGCTGACAACGCATGCTACCAGTGAGAATGTGTTCTGGACAATGATGTGCGACTGATCGGCTCGGATGAGCGCCCTCGCAATGCTTGGAATACCAGTGTGCCGGATCAAGGACGGCAAGCATAGCCGGCGTAGCCTACAAGTCGAAGAGCAGGTACCAGCTGACACCGAGTATCTGTGAGCCTGTGCAGACTGTGCTCCAAGCCACCAGTGGCAATCGACACGCCAATAGGAGGTAGACCCCCTGCTGACCATCCAGACCCACGCTTGTGACGACTAGCTGACTGTTTGACTCGGTACATGACAGTTAGCAAATTAGCAATGGAGCAGTCAGCAGGAGTATACATAGAAGAGTCCACCCCGTTGCCATTCCCACGTGGCGACGATCACTTCTCATCCCTTCTTCACACTCCTTTGAACGCTCCGTATTGCATACACGGCAACCATGAAGCTCCTCGCTCTTTCGGCTCTGGCTGGCTCCACAGCTGCATTCCCGGCATTGCTTAATCTCGGTGGTAAAGGCAGCCTCCTCGATCTCAAGAGCAAGGACGGACTTCTCAACGTTGGCAATGGCGAGATCCTCGTCGACCTTAGCGGTGATAGTCCGCTGCTCAACCTGACAGTGCTCGAAGCGAACGCGAAGGCTGCCCAGAAGAACACCTACCCTGCCGCCAACCCCAAGAACTGTCCTTACAACCCTAACCATGTGCCCGCTGCTCCATGGGATCCCAAGTTCCCCTACAACTACGCGAAGAATGGTCTTCCTGGCAAGGGCAAGGGTGGTTACCAGGTCCCTATGCCTGGTGATGAGGCTCACAAGTTCATCGCTCCCGGACCGAATGATATCCGTGGCCCGTAAGACGTCTCCACAGCTGCTACTCGTTGTTGATCGTATACTGACAATGATATCAGCTGCCCTGGCATGAACATGTTCGCCAACCACGGCTTCATTGCTCGTGATGGTGTCACCTCTCTCGAGGAGGTCGTCGACGCTTCTCAGAACGTCTTCAACATGGCCTGGGATCTCGCCAACGTCATCTCTCTGGTCGCTCTCGTCCTCGGAGATGGCGATGTTATCTCGAGGAAATTCTCGATCGGCTGCGATGCTACTAGCCGCACCGCCGCTGTCCCTCTCATCGCTGGCAGCCAGCCTGGTCTCAACGGCCACAACAACTTCGAGGCTGATGCTTCCATGGGCCGCAACGACTACTACCTCAACGAGGGCGACAACTACAGCCTGAACGGTACCAAGTTCGGCATGATGGTCGAGGCCACTGAGGGCATGTTCAACATCTCCGGTCTTTCCCGCTACCGTCACCAGAGGTGGCACCAATCTGTAAGATATCTTGGGAATACACACCTTCTCCGTTGAGGCCATACTAACAATTTTCACAGCACGAGGAGAACCCCAACTTCTTCTTCGGACCTGCCGGTCTCCTTCTCTACGGAGATGCCGCTTTCCTGCCTGAACTCTACGCCGACGGCCAGAAGAACTACGTCCCTGACGTCGAGACCATCTCGACTTTCTTCGGTGCTCACCAGAATGAAGACGGCACGTGGCGCTACGGCCACGACGAGACCATTCCCAAGGGCTTCATCAACCGTGTCAAAGCCTACGGTCTGGTCGACGAAGTCAACGCCATCCTTAGCATGTACCTCCCAAACCCTGTTTTGTTCGGCGGCAACACTGCTCCTGGCAAGTTCGACACTCTCAGCTTCGGCGCCATCAAGGACGGCAAGCTTAAGGCCGGTGCGAACGCCAGCGATGTTCTTTGCTTCATCTTCCAGCTCTTGACTGCCCCCTCTCCCGGTATCTTGAACGGTGTCTCCAGCCTTGCCACCGGCACCCTCGAGCTTGTCTTGAGCAAGGTGGGCACCGTGTTCGCCAACTTGGGCTGCCCTGCTCCCCTCAACGGTGCTTAGAGTATTTTCCAGCATTTGACGATATGGTGCCCAGGCGGACGAATGCTGGGCGTTCCCGTGGCCATGGTAGAACTGACAGGCCCGGAATCACTTTCAGTCACTACCGTAATAGTATTAGCATTTAAATTCTTCCTCGTATAACAGTCTCTGGAAGTTCTAGTTGTATCATTAGCATTCTACTACACAGTCTGATACTATGGTGACCTTCGGACCGTTTCCTCGATGTAATTTGTCTGGAAGTGTACCTTTTGTCCACCAGACAGTCGGTGAGAGACTTCGTGAACCAATTCTAAAGACCTGTCATCCATATTCGATTTTCTGCCGCCATTCGCCTATACAGAGCATGGCCAACCAATCAATCACCCGGCCCTACGGCCATACGATAAGCTCGCCGCGACGTTGCTTATCTGGCCGGCGGCTGAGGATGTCTCAGGGCAAAAAAGTGGCTGGGGAAGTTGCTCCCCGCAAATTGCTGTCGCCATCGTCCCCTTGCAACCTCCGGAAGATTGGTTCCTTTTCTCAACAGCACCAACATTGAACAAGCAAACTGACTCGACACAAGCTGTTCAGCACGATAAGCACATGGTGAGATGCAGGCTCAGAAAATGCCTGTTCTTATGAAAGGTAACATTCTTCCCATGCGGCTCCAAGATAGATTTATTGGACCCATGATAACCTCGACACATGGCTTTCCTGATTAGCTATCTCGATGTCTCCACAACTTCTTCCTATCGTCCCATGCATATACGATTGATATGCCCAAACAGGTATGTGTTAGCTGGTTGAGCGTCACAATCATGGGATTTAGATGATATGTCGGACCGTCCGGTCCCGATGACTGGTCATTCGCTATGATGATGGTAACTGGCCGTGTTCGGCCGCTGAGACTTGCTATAAATGCGATGCATTTCCTACAGGCGTGATCCATCGCGGTACTATCCTTGTTGTGAGGTCGTAAGCATCCATCCAAGAACTTTCAACTTGTGCCAAACATGACTGGTATTGATCACAAAGCCGAGAAGACCGAGCCTTCGACCACATCCGTGTCCGACATATCATCAGGAACTGTCCGCGATGTAGCAGTCGCGTTAGATCCAGCACTGGAGCGTCAGACACTTCGCAAGTTTGACAAATACCTGCTCCCACCTCTGGCTGTCATCCTCCTTTTAGCCTACCTTGACAGGTCAAACCTTGGAAATGCCAAAGTCTTTGGCTTCGAAGAAGGCTTGGGCCTCCAAGGCAATCAATTCAACATCATCAGCACATGCTTCTACCCAGCATATGTCGTCCTCGAAACTCCCTGGACGATGGCCGTAAAGCGCTACGGAGCTAAGCACGTTCTTGGCGTCGCGATGGTTTCCTGGAGCATTATCACACTGTGCACTGGTTTCATCCACAACTATTCACAGGCTATAGCGCTTCGCGTGTTACTCGGGGCCTTCGAAGCCGGCTTGGTGCCGTGCGTTGTCTTCATCATCTCCACGATTTGGGCAAGAGAAGACCAGGCCAAGCGCAATGCTATCATCTACGGCTGCAACTGCTTGTCAGGTGCCTTCGGCGGACTCATCGCATATGCAATCGAGAGCATGGGAACCCGCTTGGGCCTGGAAGCGTGGCGTTGGCTCTTCATCATCGAGGGCGCAGTGAGCATAGGCCTCTGCGGCATTTGCTGGCTCATGCTACCTAACACAGCCGAAGATGCGTGGTTCCTGAGTGCAGAGGAGAAAGATATGATGAAAGCACGGAAGCTCCGCGACATCGCTCACCGAGGCGACGACAAAGATGCCATGAAGTACACGAAGATGGCACTCACCGATATCAACGTGTACCTTGCAGCAATCACACTATTCTGCTGCTCCATCCCACTCTTCGGCTTCGGGACATTCTTGCCCAGCATCATCAAGGGTCTAGGCTATACCTCACTTCAAGCCAACTACCTCACCATTCCAGTGTATGTCCTCGCTACAATTACCCTGGCGACAGCGACTTTCACATCGGACCGGCTGAAGAAGCGAACACCAGTGCTACTCGTAATGTTGCTACCAGTCATCGTCGGCTACATCATCGTGTGCAGCACAGCAAACCACGCAGCCGGATACTTCGCCATGTTCCTCTGCGGCAGTGGAATTTACGCCTTCAACTGCCTGCTCTTGACTTGGGTTTCAAACAATCTTGCGCCCGACTATAAGCGGAGTGTCGGCGTACCTCTGTTCATTTGTCTGGGCAATATCTCAGGCATTGCCTCCTCCAACATCTACCCCTCTACTGACGCACCTCGTTACCTCGTGGGAAATGCAGTGAGCGCCGGTACAGAGTCTGTGGCTATGATATGTGTCTTGGGCATGTGGTGGGCCCTTCGATCTCGAAACGCTGAGAAAGAGAGGCTTATTAGCGAAGGTGCTGAGAGCAACGGGAAGGAAGGCGACAAGGCGTTAGGCTTCGTGTACAATTTGTGAGGTCGTCTTAGACTGTCTTGATAGGTATTAAAGCTTTCTATTAACCAAATGAAGCAGACATGCGCTTGCGTAAATATCTTGTCCTCGTGAAAACATCAGTGTAAAAAGTGTCATTCTCACGTAGAGCCACAGCGTATTCCCGGTGACCAGATTCCCACGGCGTTCACACAAGAACACCAGGGTTATCCACCCTTCTCTTCGCCGTGCCGATACCATCACTACCGCCTTCCTGGTTCTCTCCAAGCCAAGGCTTTCTCGCTTCTCCAAGCACACCTTCAGTACCAAAGTACACAAAGTGACCAATCATGATGAGCACGAAAGCAATAGGATACATCCAATGGATGGTCAAACCAAAGACTTTCACGCCAACCACCACACCCCAGAAGTTTCCAGTTAGCAGGCCGATATTGAAGAAGGCCGCCGATGCCATCCTGAACACAATCGGAGCACCAGAGTAGAAGATGGTCAGAATCAGAGTATAGCCAGTAAGGTAGCCACCGACTTTAGAATTCCAAGTGGCACTGCGGAAGCCCGCTCTGTCGAAGATGGCGGCTTGGACACCGTTGATCGGGATGGCCCAGAAGGAGAGCTGGCCGAGGACTTCGTAAAGGGGTCTCTTCGACACCAAGAACTCCTCAAACACATTCGTGAAGCCGTAGAAGCTGGCGCCCAGCAATGCGAAGAGATCTCCTTTGACTGCGTCGAGAGCCTGTCCGCCGTTTGATCCTGTGATGTGGTCTGAGGCCACCAGTAGTCCAAGACCGCCGCAGCAGATGAGGATGCCGGCGTATTGGGCCAGGTGGTAGCGGACTTTGAGGAAGATCAGAGAGATGAGCACGACGACCGCGATGGCCCAGAAGTTGATGAGCTGTGCCGAAAGAATCGTCGTGTAACGGTAGGCTAGGACGGTGAAATAGTTGCCCTCGACATCGCAGAAAGCCAGGATGAAGTAGCGCCAGCCATCCTTGAGAATAAGCTTGCACCAGCCTTTGAACCCATACTTGTACACTGTGTACGAGGTGTAAATGAGTGTAAGCAAGATGTAGTTGAACAGAGTCTGGAAAGCCGGAATGCTAGTGCCCTCGGCGGCAAGCAGAGAAGACAAGGTGTTGGTGCCCGTAATCGCCACGGCTAGAGCTTGCGAGATGAGCAGCACGATGTAGAACTGCCTGCTACGCAGGAACGAGAACCGTCCAGACCGAGCAGCCTCGAAAGCCGCAACTGTGTGAGCTGGCGGCGAGTTGTTGTTCTCATTGTTGGAGTTGGAATCAACCAGCTCAACGGCTCCGTGGCGTGACTCCGAGGACTCGCCATGGGAAGACTGAGTCGGCGCTCCTTTGGGCTGCACGGAGTAATGTTCCGTTGGCATTGAAGAGTTGATGTCCGTGGCACCGTCGTTGGATTTGCGTGAAGGCGAGACCTCTCTCGTGTTTGCTGACATGTTTCCGTAGAGCAAGCAACCAGATTTTCAGATCGTCCGGGTTGCCGCAAGGCTATAAAATTAAATAGATGTCGGAAGTCTTTCCAATCACCAGCGAGCGCAAAGACTCCAGGAAGTCGCTCGCGGTTGTTCAGTCTCACAGCATACGCTGATTTTAGGATGAGAACAGATGCACAAAAGACGAGCCGTTGAGCTATAAGCAATATAGCTGTCGAGAAAAAACATCGTTAGCCTGACCCTTGGCGGCGAACGGTGGTGGAGTGGTGGGGCTGTAAGTTCGGTAATCCACCCAGTCGAGTTCTAGGTCCGGCGCCACACGATAGCTCGACCACGTTGTGGGGTCTGAGCTCCAGTCTTCCGGTACCATGTATTCACATCTTGTTGACTTCCACGATGCAGAGCTGCTATACTGGTAGTGCTTGAGTTGCAGGCGTATCTCACGTGTTGGGAATTCGCATAAAGCGAGCGTTGCAGACTGTTTTTCACCGGCAGATCTCGAAGAATTGCCCTCATCGGAGATCGCCGAAGCATGATCCAAGAGGGATTGTTTCTTTGGAGCTGGTAGCGATCATTGTGTGTGAAATATTTATTGAGTTTGTGCATGAGTAGCAAGGTGGTATAGTGGCGCAAAACAGAGGACAAAAGGAAATTAAAGCAAACCGAAATGTCCCAGTAGCAATCGTCGATCCATTTGACAAATGAAAGCGCAAGAAATTAACTCACTCTGTTCAATCTCATCTGGGTATCAATCACTTCTTCTTTCCGAAAAGGCCCTTCATGCCCTTCTTCTTCTTTTCCGTCTTCTTGTCGTCTCCTATCTCTTGCACCACAACGTCTGCACCCTTATCAGGAGTTGCTTTTGCGTGGCCAAATGTCCTTCTCGGCTTGCCAGCGCCAGCCACACCAGACGTGGTGTTAACTGTCTTGAGGCTTTGAGAGCGTGAGTGGCCTTGCATCCGGTTGGCGGGCCTGTTCTCGCCTTGTGCGCTTCCTCGCTCGGACTCGGGAGGGGTGGTCTCTGTAGTGAGCATGTTAGCGACGTCCCTTGGTTCCCGTCAAGTACAAGTACTGCTTGATAGTGTATATGACTTACCATGGCTGCTGAGCGGGCTGCGTACTAGAGGTGTCGACGTGCGTGACTTGGCAAAAGGCGGTTGTGCGTTCAGGCCCGACATGTTGTAGGCAGATGAGGGAGGGAATCCATGAGTCGTAAGACGACGACTTGGCATGCCTGGCATAGGACCATTGCCGAATGAACCACCAGCCAAACCAACAGAAAGCCCTCCTCTACCCGGGAATGCCGGCAGGGGAGCCTTGACACGGTTTGGTGCCGCATATTGGCCAATGGGTTGGGCATGAGCTGCCTTGCTGAAGTCCATGTAGTTCTTGGGCACTGCAGGAACAGGAGGAAGTCCAGCCGAGGGCATTGCGCGTTCGCTGACGCTGCGGTTGATCGTGGATGGTATGTATACCTGGGCTGGCTGGTCTCTCTCACGAGCATCCCTCATCGAGTGCCCCATTCTGTCGGCGTTAATTGCAACTTGTGGCTGTTGTGAAATTGCGTGTTCTACGTCTCTCGCGTTCCCTTGGCGAGCAGATACCTGCTCTTGGCTGGCAACATCATCAAGTGTAAGCTGTGTTGCATCTCCAGTCATAGCACGATGGCTCTTATCTGACGTGGCGGAGCCATTGTCCGAGAGAACCACCTCAGCTGTACTGCGAGACTCGGGGACAGAAGGTAGACTTTCTGACCGGTGGGTAGAGCTTTCATGGGCATTGTAGCGTGGTGCGGAAAGCTCGTGTTGCTCAGCCAGCTGGCTGAGATTCTGCTGCGAGACCTCAGACGATTGAATGTCGTGCGGCCTCATGGATAAGATATCATCATCTTCACTGTTGTTGTGCTGGGGTGACATTGACGACAGCCTTGTGGGCGAAGATGGGACCTCTCTTTGGGCGACATGGTTGCTTGCTGATCGTCCGAGCGAGTGCGAAGCATTGTGCTGACCTTCGACGAAACCTTGCGGCTCTCTTGCTGGGCTCAGAGCAGGGACTGGAGGTGCTGGAGATGCACTTCGGCGATACTCCACATTACTTGCATTGGTGTTCGAGCGGTGAAGACCGGTTCCCGCAGACCTGATGGAGAGTGTTCTCACCCTGCCGACGATCCGACCATACTCGTCTAGCACACCACCATTCGCATCCGCCTTTTGACGTACACAGTCGATGATGTCGCCTTCGAAGAGCTCACCAATTGGATCGCCCTCTTCATCCAGGATCAGACCACGCTTGTTCACCTTAAGACCACTCAGTATGTTGAGCGAAGGCAAAATTTCGTCTCCATCATAGCTCGAGTTTGCATGGTGCGCACTTGGTGATGTGGGCGATCGCGGCTGGAACATTGGTGGCTGCGACTGATGGTTACGAGCTGAGGGCGACTCCCAGTCGAACGGGGATCCCGCATTAGGTGGAGCTGAGGCGCGAGAGCGAGGAGAAAGAGCCGGGTGAGCAGTTTGCAATATTGGACCAGGCGAACTGCTACGCTGAGGTGCCGGACGGCTCACTCGCTGGTGTCTGGGCTGCAAAGCTTGAGCTGGAACAGACGAGGGCCGCATAGGCATGCTCTGTTGAATCAGACGCTGTTGTCTTCCGTCTTGATAGTGGTGTTGGTTGGGTTGCGATGTAGGTAGCGGACCAAGTTGATCTGGGTCTCTTTCCTTTCTCATCGTCTGCAAAGACTTCGACGGCTTGAGAGTGTTGTTGCTGTTGTGGTGGCGCTGACGACCAGGGTCAGATTGTTCTGCAAATGCCGGCTCTTGTGCAAGCTCCTCTCCAAGAGTCAGATGTGGCATCGATTTGTTTGCAGTCGGAAGGTATTCTTGATCACGTCGAGGCTGCTGCGTGCTTGGATCACGCGAATGTACCGGGGACTCTACTCCAGGAGAAGCGTATCCAGAATCACTGGATAGATGCGGGTCAAAGTAACTGGGTTTGCCGGTTTCGGTGTGAAAGTGCTCATCAAAACTGTAAGTGCGCCCAGGGCCTGGTGCCAGTGGGCTATGGAAGTTTCTTGGTAGTTTTGAAGGTGCAGGAATATCGTTTATGGCCTTTTCAGGCACGGCTGCTGCAGGAGGGATGATCTTTCCATTGCGTCCTCTTTGCGGTGCCTTGACTGGCTGTGCGGCGGCCTTTGCATCTGCCGCTGCCTTCTTCTCTTCCTCTTTGCTCGCTTTTTTGGATTTGGACTTCAATCGAGAGAAGAGCGCCATGGTGTCTGTGAAACACGAAGGACTTTTGAACAATGAGATAGGTCAAGTATAGGTGTGCCACAATGAAATGGTATCACTGTAACAATGGAACACAAAAGTAAGGTAAGAACAATCAAGAAAACCAGGTAGCACATGAGGAGATAAATGAATGCACTCACCCGCCAGATTGTAAGGTAGCCGCCACTGCGCTCATGATTCCAGAGACGGTAGGCCACGCAAGACTAGTTGAGCGCGTGGCGTCTGCATTGAACGTGTCTGGAGCCAGCGAGACCAAAGGAGCAAAAGCCTCAGACTAATGGCGGCCGTTTCCAGAGCGAGGCGTATAGCGGATTTGCTGGAGAGCTTGGGACCGCAACAAAAACGGACAGCGTTACCACAGCTGAGACAAGCATCACACTTCGGCGCTAGGCCAAATCGACGTGCTCTGTACAGATACTGGATTGCGAGTTCAATAGAGCGGTTTTCACCTTGTTAGGTGCAGATGGCGCTGCAGCCACGCACGCGGCATGGAAAGTAAGCGACGATAGCCATGAGGCACAGTGCGGCTGAGCCTGATAAGACCACGAGGCGAGCGGGAGCTTTGTGCCCAGATCGTGTCTGCCATGCGCTTGCCATGGCAAACCCAAGGAAGAGCTTGGGTATATGGCGAGCTTGCTGACTCTATTTTGCACTATCTCCGTGGGCAAAGGGTGGTCTCCAGGGCGGGACATCCTCAAACCGGACCTGGTACCTGAAGTCAAAATCGCCTGCCGCAAAGAGGGAAAGAAGATCGCTTGCGGACCGGCGCATCTACCGAGAGAGAGCTTAGGGTACTCCGTCGTGTTGTCGGCAGATAGGGAAGTGCATCCGCGCGCGCGCAGAGTCCTGCAGCTAACTAGTGACTACGGCCAGGCCGAGCACAAGATATCTGGTGGCGATTGCGCCTTGACAGAGCAATAATCTGGGCGTTCCAGCGGCCATGTTCAGCGCCTCGCGAGCCCTCATCAGCACAAGAGGTAGAAGTGTTCAAGCTTTGAGGAAGGTGGAATCTTCACGAACGGCTCGGCAAGGTCCCCACTTTTCTCAACGCCCAATTCGGAGCACTCAATCTCGACTACATCCCAATTGAGATCGATGCTCCAATATACTTCGCGCCTAGCGATTATCGGAACACTCTCACAATTTGCAACATGCCGCCCACCTGCTTGCCAGCGGTATCTCTGCCTTGCTTCGAGATAGCATATGCAGCTCAGTGTAGGCGGCAGCACTCCGTATCTGGATGTCCATGCAATATGTACTATACCTTGTTGACGCCTCGTATCGGATGCAAGGTCGATCGCCTGCGGAGCATTAGTATCAATGCGCACAATCTGGATAAATTGCGCATGCGAGGAGTGATCTCGCTTGTGCTTCGGTTCTGGTCTGGCCAGGTCAATTGCCCAACCGTGCAAGCCTGCGCGCCAAAGGCTTCATCCTCATTGACAGAACCAAACATGTGGTATTTTCTCTCTGGCATCATCGGATCGCCGGCCAATGCATACTTTCCATGGGGAACGCCTCTGCACTAAACATAACAAATACCAAACGCCAGGCTCGCTCGCCCCGGAGCCATGTGCCCAAACTCAATTCGTCCCCTCAAATCCAAACTCTGCTGACATAGCCGACTTCAGCTGCACGCACGGACTGGAGACAATGTAAAGCATAGGTCTGGCCTTCTCCTCTATCTGCAGAGCTGGGAGCGACCGATCTTGCCCAGTATCCGTGGAATGCTGTATCTGGACATGGCTGTTACCATACGCGTGTGCGTCTCGATGCGTCAAGCAGATAATACACCCTTTAATACATCGTAAAGTCTCCAGGTATAGTAGATGATCTGGTGGAACAAGCCGTTCAAGCGCTCCATGTTGTTACTGGAGGACCATTCCAGTTTCAGCTCACAATCACAACATGAATCAGTTGCAGATAACTGCCAATAATCGCCCTACATGTACAGCACTGTCAACAGTCACAACCATACCGTCATCCATCACAACACACGTGCTCAAACCCAAACCACAACTCTTCCTCCCAGCCCTCTGCCCTACAACGCCTCCCAGCGCCTCGGATCAGCAGATCCACGCGCCCCGGCGCCCCCAGCGTCCGCCACGCCTCCAACCTCGAACACGCCAGCGATACCACTTCTTCAAACTCAAAATACACGCACACCTTCACATGCCAGCAAACACCCTCGAAACTCTCAAGGCGCCGCGCACGTGGGAATCGGAGTGGAAGTTACCGCTGTTGCTAGGTTCGGTCCAGGCCACGTCAAATCGAAACGACCCAGCTGAGATATTGGTGTGATTGTGCCACCTTGTGGGATTAGACTGCCTGTTGCCGAAAGCTTACCGTGCCACCAGCTCTTCAAACACTAGTAGTAGTATACTTACTGTATACTGTCTCGTCGTGTGCGGAGGGAAAGGCAAAGCAAAGCAGAGCAGACGAGCAAGAATACCCGGGAATATTGGGTCTAAGAAAAGAAACACAGCAATATCTTCTTCATGACTCTTATCTTTCATTTGTACGGGGCAAATAAATATGCAAGGGTTTGTGTAGTATCAGTAGCTGCTGGGGGTGAGAAAGAAAATGTGTGTAGTGCCATTCGTCAATCCGGGTCTTTTTTTTTTTCCATTTGTCTTCCCTGTTCGCTCAATCCACTAAGAGGAAATTCAACACCATCGAAAGAGAAAAGACCCGCGTACATTCCTTTCTTCCCTTGATCGTAGCGTCTCGACTCCTGGCTCCCCGCCGCCCGCCGGCAGCAATAAGAAAAGACATGTAACAACAGAAGAAGAAGCAGAAACGCCGCGCTCCACTGTGCTAGGCAAGGTTCACACATGTGACCCGAAGAGTGAAAACTCCAGTGAACCCCCAGGGACAGACAGACAGCAAGCAATATAAACGCCGAGTTTGGGTATGCACTCATGCTACAAAGCGACTCTTTCCGCTCGTTCGCTCGCTTTCGTTCCAAATGCAAGCAACAGAAGATTGTCTTTAGACCTTCTTCGCCTCACCAAGCCCTGCTTGGTCCTTGTTCTCCTGTTCTGTCTTCATCTGCATGCCTTTGATGGCAAAGCGGCTGACGTTTCCCTGGTTCTTAGTCTTCAAACTGCCTTTCCGCCTGAGCATTTGCGTTCCACCAATTCCATTTGAGGGTGATGCTGTGTCTGTGTGAGCGCCGTTAGGTTGCTCGCCAAGTGTAGCATCGCCTAAACGATTGCTGACGCTGGCTGCAGAGCTGTTTCTGCGCTTCACGCCGCTGCCGCCACTCATGAGTTTACCGAGCTCGTCATCATCTTCATCGTCTTCGCGACGACGCTTGCTGGCAACGGATTCGGGAGGCGATTGCTGCATGCCAGGAGAGCCGTCCAGGGGCCGAGGTTTGCGATCGCGGCCGCGCTGTGCTTCTTGTGGAGAATCTATCTCTGCGCTTTCCTGCACAGCGTCTGCCGATGTGGGTTCGCTGCTGCTGCTGCTCTTCTTGTCCTTGAATTGGTCCGGTGAAGACGCGAGGATGTCCATGGTGTCTTCTTCGTCGTCCGGGTAACTAACCAGCGGCCGTAATGGGCTGGCACCATTGGGAAGGTTGACTTTGGCGGTAGTCGGTAGGCCACTCTCGTCATCATCTTCGCCATCCATGTCGTCATCAGCGTTGAAGTAGGCCTCTTCGTCAGCGTCCGCTTCTCTGAGGCCATTGTATCTTTGGCCGTTAATTGTAGTCCGTTGAGGGGTACCCTCTTGTGTCGTGAACGAGTCGTCGGCAGCTTGGTAAGGCGCTTGTAGCGCCTCGTATTTGTGGAGAAGGTTTTGGAAGGTGTTCACATATGTGATGCCAAGCAGACGTTCGCGGTAGTGCTCGACAAGGTGCACGATTAGCTGCTTGATGTTCTCACGCTTAATGTATTCGAACAGCTCGATGCAAGCTGAGTTGAGCAAGTTGTCGCGGGGCATGGTTTCGTAGACAATGTTCAGGATCGGCTCGAAGAGTCGATGCTGGATCAATTGTCGGTTGTGGAATTCGTCTTGGAGGCCAATACAAACTCGGAACCACTTAAGCGCCATGAGTTTCATGTATTTTTGTGGGCAGGCCAGGAGTTGCGCCACACGCGAGTGCAGGTTCTCGGCCAGAATGAAGAGCTTGCTCTTGTAAGTGTGCTGCCTTACGAAGAAGCACAATACTTCAACGAGATGCGTATACAAGCTGGTTTCCTGGACAGACAGCCCAGTCATGGACTGTCTGTGTTCCAAATCCTTCAGAGGCTGGAACAGCCTCTTCGCGCTGTCTTCGTAGAAATTTGAAATGAATGCGTCCGTTTGGGGAGCAATGGTGTTGTGTGGTCCTGAGCCGCGCTGTTTCTGCACAAATTCGCCATTCTGAGCTCTATTCATCATGTCCATCTGTGCTTGTGTCGTGCTGGGGTCCAGTAAAATCTTGATCGCATCCGCCATCTGGCTCTTGACTCCCAGATCGACCTCGACCAGCAGAAGTTCGATCAAAGTATCCGTGAGTGGTGTCGTCTTCTCCTTGATGGCATTGAAGATCTGCATCCTGACCATGTGTGGGTCGTGATCGATCAAAGAAACCAGAATGTCAGTTCCCGCCACTCGGACCTGCGCATCAAGATGTCGTAGGGCGAACATCACGACCGGGAACAGGCCGTACTGAATGAAATTGTTGTACAGGTGCGCTCTTGATTGCGCTTGAATGTTCTTCGCCACTGCGCAGCAGTTCTGAATGAAGAGGACCGCTTCTCTCATACGCGCCGTATCAGTCTCGTCTGGACCAAAAATGGCGAATAGTTCCCTGAGAAACTTCTCGTTGGACTGTAGAAAGTTGACAATATCGACTTGGTGGAAGAATATAAGGGAGTTGAGCACTGAGAAAGTAGGGTCGTCCAGTATCCGTGCCAGGACGACGTCCTTGAGGTAAAGTAGTCGGTATGTGTAGTGAATTTTGCGGCGGATGTCATCGTTTTCGATTCTGACAACCTGCTTGAATTTGGATGAATCCGAGAGGTACTGCCTGTGGTTTGCGCGATGTGATGGGAAGTCAGGGTCATCTGTATAATGTCAGCAATGCATCAGAACACTCTTTCCATCTTCTTCGCGCTTACATTCAAGAGCGCCAACAACGCCCATGACCGCCTGATCTGTCACCACAAACTCAATGATCGACGTGTCGTTCAAAAGAATCAAATGCTTCATGATCGTGCACAGCCTATGCAAGTCAGGTAATGACTCCAGATCCTCTGCCATCTCCACCAAAGGCGCAAGTTTCAAGATGTACTGTTGGTCCTGACTCATGACAAACTTGATCAGAGCATCGCGCCCGTTCGGCGTGAGTGAAGCCGCGCGGATCATAGCCTCGATTTCGTCCAGCTTCCCCAATTGGGGTTCCGGTAGTGTGACAGCGTTGTGTATGGGATCCAGCAAGTCATCTGATAGACCATCATCTGGCGCAAGCGCAGCCAATCGTGTTTGCACCTCCGAAACGAACTCCCATATCGACGAACAGCCCTCTGACTCCTGGAAGCTCAGCGCCATGTCCACGCCATTCGCTTCCGTCCATACTATGAGCGTCTCCTGCTGCTTCTGATATCCATCGTCCTTGGTGATGCGCGTCTCCAGGAGCGCGCGCTCGGGCTCATCCTCGCTCACGACCACGATGTGCGCCTCCGGGTTGTCGGGCGAGGAGTTGGGTCCGGTGAGTAGACGGCCAGAGCAGAAGCCTGTGCCGCGATCATACCAATCGTTGTTCTTGAGTTCGTAGACCTTGACGCGCTTGCGCTCACTGGCCGGCGGGGCCGCAAGAGCCATGGTGCCGGCGCCGGCGCGTGAGACGCTGCGCACTCAGCTGCAGCGCACGCGATGGATGGCCGACCAGAGGAGTCGACGCGT
>Ga0265797_10001182_pt1 | contig 46559 bp, 60 predicted proteins | sample P2T30metagenome_FD_192433 | JGI IMG/M metagenome (GOLD analysis project Ga0265797, IMG submission 192433) | Plant litter microbial communities from East Loma Ridge, Irvine, California - P2 T30 | ecosystem: Environmental > Terrestrial > Plant litter > Unclassified | place: USA: California...
CCTAATACTCCGCATCCGTATTCGCATTCAGGTTCGCGCCCTCCATGTCCATGTCCTTATTCTCTTCGTTTTCTTCATCGTCCAATTCGTCATCCAACGTCTGCGTCGCCTCGCCGGCGGCGGTCGTTTGGCTCGACGCACTCCTCTCTAAGTCCTTCATCGCTTTCGCGTACACAATCTCGAGGTCCTGTGCGGAGAATTTGCGATCTGGCCTGTCGAACGTGCCATTCGAAGATGTCGTGTCGAAAGTGAAGTGGCTTCTGATGTAGAGGTTTCTCAAAGCATCCGATTTTGAGTCATCCCAGCCTGCAATGCGTTTGGTCATTATCTCATACCATTTGTTTGACATGACCCCGAACTTAGTACCACGGGTCCAGAAGAAGTTGTCCCAGATCATTTCCCGGCCCAGCTGCGTGTGAAGTTTGAGGCACAAAATCGCCCGGAGGCCCCTCTCGGGCCAGAGATCTTGGTTCGGCTTGGAGGGTCTGCGCCGTTCTGCGAGAGTTGCCAAGTCGGTTGACCATCCCAGCGCTTGCATTTCTTCTGCGATTTTCTTGACTGTCTTCTCATCTGCACCCCAAGCGTCCAGCGCGAGGCAGCGCTTGAAGATGAGCGTGCGCGTATCGTCAGTTTCTTTAATGAGGGCACTGTGCAGCAGGGTGTTTGCGGCGGGCTGAGATGATCCAGCGATAGTAGACATGTCGCTTTCTTCGGGCAAGTCCATGATGTTGTGAGCACTAAGTATCAAGTGTGAAAGGCTTTAATACATTTCCTGGGCTGGACATTCCCCGTTAACAACTATTTACCTAGTGTCATGGTTATTTTTTCTAGCAATTGCGTCCGATTGCGCGGTGTCACGTTTTGGTATAACTTGCCTTCTAACCATGACCACAATTCTTTCACACAAGCGTTCTCGCATGAGCATTCTCGCATGAACATTCTCGCATGAGCAGTTTTGCACGAGCTTTGTCACATTTGCACATCAACTCCAGGCTTTCCAAGCAAGCCATTTCGAATAGAGTTTTTCCATCGAAATCACAACAATGAAAGTCTTCCCAAGAGTTCAGATGGCGCTGAATACCGGTCGTGAGAAATTCCATTACATTACACCAAGAATACTACCCGTCAGCGATCATCATCTATTCCTGTCGTTGCGCGAAATGACCAGATCCAACTTCGTATCGAGCATCATACTCATCCTCAATCTTCTTGAACTGAATCTCACACTGCTTCGGACGCATTGAAATGAAAAAGAATCCTGCCATTACTTTTGACGAAATCTCCCATCGCTTGGTCAGCTTGTAGAGCAAGTGATTGTCCGCCTCTCCCCAGGTCCAGTTCAGGCCGTCTTTGCAAGCTTCGATCTTCTGGAGCGACTCCCACGCGGTCGGCCATCCCTCTCGATCCAAGTGCTCCCGCAAGTCTTCTGGACCATGCTCAAATTGGGGTAGTTGACCAAGAACGTATGTCTTGACCAAGAACGTATGTCTTGTACTTTTCAAGCAATTCGTATTTCTCCTCCTCGGAATCTGCTGGGTCCAATTGCTGAAGATCTTCGTCAGTTTCAATGGAACCGCCGAGATCGGACAGACTTTCCATCGGTTGCGGCTCGCCTTCCTCGTGGTCTTGTTGGACGCTATCGTGTGTGCGTCCAAGCTTGTTCTCGCCAGAAAGATCACAAGCGGTGGATGCGGTGCTATTGAGGTCAGAGATCACAAGAGGAGGAGCGCTCACAACAGGGAGAGCGCTCATGGCTGGAGGGTTGTTCGCAACAGAAGTAGCTTTCGTAGCAAGAGGACCGTTCGCAAAGTGTCCAACATCCGCCTGCTGACGAGCAGCTTTGAGCGCTTCCGTACCATCATGTTTCGGCACTACCTTGTCGCCGAAAGGAGGGAAGCGAGCAAGCTTTGGCATTCCTGGAAACGGGTCCTCTGTGCGCTCCATCAGTAGCGTCCCCAAGAATAACGTGGCGATCAAAGACAAAGCATACCTTCGATGTTTTGCTCCGAATACTCTTCGTCGTCTTTCTTGGGTGAGTAGTCTTTGAATTGGTCCTGTTCTGGGCTGTCGGTCATGCTAGGCTGCTGAACGATGAATCTGACAACAAGCTTAAAGCAAAAGGCCATATCGCAATCTAGGTAGACTTATGTATCCGATTACATTGATTGCTGCCAGATCACATCGTATGACTCGTGCGCGTTGTGGGCTCAACCGCCCAGCACCTGATGTCCATCATGTCGTTGTGAAACAAGGACATGTGTAAATGGTGGATGACACGCATCATGTGATTAATGCATATCATGTGGAGAGGTGACCCCCTTCCCCTACACCCCCTAACCCACCCTTACCCCCCCTCCCTCAACGTCCTAACCGCACAATACACTCTCCGCGTATCCCCATACCCCATCCTTCCCAGCACAATATGCAGCGACAAACTCGGATTCCCATTCTGCTGCGCGAGATCAAAAGCACCCGTGAGCGCAGTGATGAGTGCGTTTTCGCTGATGTCGAGGGCGGTGGCGAGCTGGTGGAGGGTTGTGCGCACGGTGGGGGTAGCGTTGAGGGACATGTTGTTGAGAGGTTTGAGGTGAGGTGGGGAGATAGTGGGGAGTTGGGGTTTCGTCATTGGGGTGGGAGTGTGAAAGGGAGCGTGGGCCCGGGTTTCTTTCACGCATGGCAGCGTTTCAGGGCGTTGGGGTGGGCTGGCGTTTTGGTTTCATCTTCACTGACAGGAAGAAGGCCAGGCTGGGTGATGTAGACAGTCGGAAGACTCGGCTCGTAAGGTGTTTGTGACTTGAAGATTCGGGAGTTTGATACCCTTGCACAGGCTATACGTGCCAGTCGCATCGTCTACCATACAACTTCATTACACTCCACCATTCGATGTTTCCGACCACAGGCAACTTGGTTTCTACGCCTGCGACTTCAAATTCTCCTCATGGACCACACTGCCGTCCCCCTCTCCTACCATTCCTTCTTCCATAGCGTAAAGAGCATCCTGCTCATCCACCGTCAAAAAACTAGACATGAACGGATCCCCAATATCCCCCGCAGCATCATGCTCAACCGGCGCCGAATCCTTGCTCGCGCCCGTACCTTCAGTCGTAAGCTGCTCAGGCGCAGACACATGTCCCTCCGCCGCAGCTCTCGCCCGCTCCTCCGCCCTCCTAATCCTCCTCTCGCTATCCTCATTCCGCGGCCTACCCACCATCTTCCCCACGCCCGTTGTGCGCCCCGCCGCCTGCGTAATGCGATCCGCCATGACAAAGCTCTTGTCAATAAATTTCTTGACCCCGTCCTCGTCCTCGAACAGCTTTTCAATGCTCTCCGCCTGGTCACTGTACATGCACAGTGATCCACCACGAGCTCCCAATTTTCCCGACTGGATCGTGTTGTACGCGACGACTGTATCCATAAACGACGCTTGAACAGCTTGCTTGAACGACACGCGCGAGAAGAGATACGTGACTTGTCGTGTCTCTTTCGCGTCAGCTGCGAGGCCGGGAATTGTCCAGGCGGGTACGTCGATGGTCAGGGGCGGTGCAGTCAGGCGCTCGCCGGAAGCGATATTTTTGCACACAGTATGCGCCCATCCGTGCACGTTGGGATTGCTGTGCTGCTTCTTGAGAGACGTCAGGCGGCCGCGTCGGGTAAAGCGTATGTCGACCGCCTTGTGTGGAAGCAGCACATCGTTCATGTGCTGCTGGAAAGTAAGCGTGAGCCTGTGGAGGGTCGCTTTGCCGCCATTGGGGCTGGTGCGCATCTGGATACGGAGTTGTGGGAAGAGTTGGCCAGGGTCGAAATTCTTCTGGAGGGGCGCGGGGATGAAGTTGTAGAAGAGGGATGGCGCAGCCGTGCGCGAGACGCCATTGATGGAAGGGATTGCTTCCTCGTTGTCCGAGGGTTGTTGAGGCGGTACAAGGAGGCTTGTCAAGCCAGGGACTTGGGATGCAAAGATAGCGCTGTGGGTGCGGAGTTTTTTTTCAGTCTGCGTGATAGTGTGCTCATTTCCGGCTGCTTCGTCCAGAGGGACGAGGATCTGACCAAATTCAGCGGAGATTTTGAACTCAGGCTTCGAATCCCAGGTTTCAAGCTCCCCCGCGGCTTCCAGCTTTTGTGGAGGTAATTCGCGGGGCTCTTTGCAGGCTCCTATCAGAGCATCCCATGCCCTTTTGGTAGCCTCTAGATCACGTTTCTTGTTGTCGCGTGCCGAGGCCTTTGAAGGCTTCACCGTCTCTTCGCTGTCATCTCGTTTGCCGTGAGAGATTTTGACAACTGGAAACGTCCACCTGCCTGACTTCACACGGCGATCCTGATAATCAAGAGAGCTGTCGTCAACCAAAGGAGCCAGAAAAGCGGGACCCGTGCTCTGATTTTTGGTGGCCCGCAGTATCGCTTTTATGGTCCCTGTCTGGTAAGAGGGATCCTTCAATGGTAGAAGCCGTATAAGCATTCGCTCCGCTTCTTCAACAGCGCTCTTGTCTAGACCTCGAAGAATGAGCTGGCGTTGTTAGCTAGTGCTTGCATCTTTGTGTGTACAACCCACATATGATCTGCTGCGTATGCTCTGTATACTTGTGCGGGTGGAAGAGGCAATCATGTTGAAATCATCGTTCGTGTACAGTGCTGTCAGGTTCTTGTCGTTTGGGATCTTGTGTTCCTCTAGACACGGCAACCAAAGCCTGAGCTGAAATTTCTTGACCACGACACTCCGCAGGGCTTTCTGGACGTCGTGGGCGGCGTATTCGGCGCTTGTTTTGTCGGCCGTGATACGCAGGATACTGTGCTGTTGGTGTATTTCGAGACGCGCTTTCCGGGTCTCGCTGATGTTGCGCAGTATAGTTTCGTTCTCTACGCTTGTGTCAGTTCACTTCGAGGAAATGGGACAGTCGTATGCACCCCCAGCATTGAGCAGCGTGACCAGCCACGGCTCCAAACGAATCTCAATCTCTCCCGGCGCTTCAACTTCCTCCTGCGGCACAAGCTTCCACAGGTTCCTCAAGATGCGGTCCACAAGAAGCCACTTCCTGACGTTTGCCCGCTTGTGTATGGGTGTGGTGCCGGGATGCCATTGTGTGTGTGCTTTGAAGCCCGTGGAAATGCTTCCCTCGGCCTTTGGGGTAGGCAGCAAACTGTCATTGTGCAGCTCGATGGGCTCGAAGTTCTTCATGTTCGAGTAGTAGTACGCCAACTGCACCGAAGAGAAGCCATCTACGAGATCCTTCTTGAGCTTTATGAATGCGTTTTGCGAGACAAATTGCGGTTCCCCAGGTTCGACGTCGCTCTCCGGACGCAGCACATCGATCCGTTCGCGGACCTCTTCGGGCGTGATGTCCTCCTGCTCCTGCTCTACTGAAGCGTACAGATCTGCCTCGGCAATCGGCTCACTAAGCTTCTTCCTCTTCTTTGGCTCTACAGGCGTGTCGTCATATTCCGCCACTTGTCGCACCACCAGAATCTCAGAGTCGTCGCCCAGCGTCTTCAGACCGCCCAGGCGTGCCGACGTCTCCCGCACGAGCTTGCCCTTCTTGTAGAATTCCTTTGTCAGCCTTTTCAGCCCGGTAGTGGCCGGCCGTGACGGCGCTTTCGGTTTGTCTACGTCATCGCGGCGGCGTGCGGTCGTGGAAAAGTTCGCGTGGTAGGTTGGGCGGGTGTATGGAGGCAGTCGCCGTCGCGCAAGCTGAAGCTCACATCGCAGGCATACGTAGGCACCGGACGCTCGAGGGGCGAGCATGGAGAGGTCGGAGTAGGAGTCGTGGAACTGTGGTGTGTAGATGCATCTGGGACGGTAGGAGCGATGAAGCCTCGAACTTTCTGACCGCCTTCAGCCCTACCCGCTTCTGCCGATCGCGAACCCACGTGAGCGTCATCTCAAGCAGACCATCCATGGATGTCAACATGAAGGACTCAATTGAGATAGACATGCGAAAGTAATTCATATTTAATGAGAAGAAGGTCATCTCGGCCTCCGCCAACTACACAAATCCTCCCTAACCTCAAACTCATCCACCTCCCAGCTCGCCCTCGCCCTCCCCCTCCCCTTCCCCCTCTTCTCCTGCTCACTCTTCATCTTGGCCGCCTGCTGCTCCAGACTACCTCTGCCCCTCACACCGTGCATGTCCTTCTGCATCAGCGTCTCCGCCGACTTGTGCATGTCGCTGCCACTCCCGCTACTATCGCCCACGTCGTACCGCACGCGTTGTTGCTGGCTATACGGCTTCTCGCGGTCGCCCCAGCCGTCGCCGCCGGCGAAGATGTCTTCGATGCACTCGTCGGCTTTGAGCTCGCCGGGCTGTGCGGACCAGTAGGCGGCGAGCGTGCGGCGGTACATGTCTTGCAGCTCGCCGGCTTCGCGGGATTTGGTGGAGAGGGAGGGTGTTGCTGTGGTTGTACTGTCAGCATTTCCTCCACTACCAACCATATAGATAATACACGTACATCCATTATCCTCCCCCTCCGCCTGTTCCCCCGCCATGATCCCCGCAATCCCACTGAAAACCTGCGCCGTCCTCAGCGCCGGCGCCACAAAGTTCTTGTCCCCCTCCACATGCCGCATATACACGCCCAGCTTAAGCGTGCTGTTGATCTTACTGCTCTGCATCAAGTACCTGCGCATCACGCCCGGCTCCTCGCCCTCGGCAGGTGCGAGGTCCGACTGCTCCACGTACTCGGCGAGATTGAGCGTCACGCGCCCTAGAGTAATGCGCTCGCCCCGCCCCGCGCCTGTGTACTCTTGTATGACTTCAAGTTCGAGGAGCGACTCTTGCAGCATGCCGTTCTTGTCGACGGTCAGGCGCACGGGGAGCGCGATGGTGTAGTTGTACAGCACTTTGTGGTCGCGGATGGGGCAGGAGTCGGTGCGGCCGCGGTGCTCGGCCGCGGTCGAGTGCGAGAGGTGCCATTTTATGAACGAGGTGCCGTTGACGAGGGGCACGTTGTTGAGGTCGAGGATCTGGTGTGGGGTGTTAGTATGGCGGGTGCGCGGGTGTCCATGTGTCGCAATAGAAGCTCACTTTCAGGTGTAGTTCGAACTTTGGCTGCGTGTGTGTCAGTCAGGTACTCTTCTCATAGTAGTATAATTGGTGTCCTTACGCGGCGGTTCTTGGGCACTGGGACAACCGTGAGCTGTGCCGCGAATGCGACTGAACGCCGCAGCGTCGTGGACATGGCTCACCAAACGCTTGCATGTTGAAGGAGGGAAAGGGAAAGCGGAGGTGATAATAATACGGTGCTAGGGCTTAGTATACGCTGCGAATGATGCGACAGGGTAGCTGCGATAGAGAGCACAGTAAGTGACAGTAAACGCCGCAATGGGTGAAGGACTAGCGGCGGACATGACGCTCCCGTCTCTTCCGCCTTTCTCCCACCACCAAGACACGGACACCAACATAACATGACGGTAGACGCAGATGCCATCGCAGACTGCGTGCTGGCGGCCTTTGAAAAGCTGCCCGAGAAGCGCAAACCGCGGCCTCGCAGCGATGGCAGCAGGGAATGGGTCCCACTTGCGGGCGTCGTCTTATCGAAGGGTAATCCTTCCACGTCTGTCCAGAAGTGTAGCATTTGGCGGCTTATGCGTGTGACTTAGTGTAGCCGGCAAGCTTTCTTGCGTCTCTCTTGGGTAAGCTTGTTTCTGCCTTGTTTGGACACTCGTCCGATTCGTTGGCGCTGTACATCAATTCGCTGTCCATTCAGGCAATATGCACTTGCTCAAGACTTCATATTCTGTTACTACATTACCATTTCGTTCGACGATGGGAATTGCTATTCTTCAAACGCATCATGTTGACCTCCATACAGAACCGGCATGAAATGTCTCCCCTCCACCAAACTTCCCCTCTGTCACGGCAACGTCCTACACGACTGGCACGCCGAAATCCTCACAATCCGCACCTTTAACCGCTTCCTTCTCGACCAATGCCTCCTCATCTCAACACCACCATACCCATCCTCACCCTGGATCAAGCACTCAACCCCTCTCGAGAAAGGTAACCTCGATGCACAAAACGAGGGAATCCAACCCTTCACCATCCCCCCAGACGTCACCATCCACATATACTGCTCCGAAGCCCCCTGCGGCGACGCCAGCATGGAACTCACCATGTCGTCCCAAGCCGACTCCACACCCTGGACTTCCGCGCCACCAACCATATCCCCTCCCATTCCCACTCCATCCCTCTCTCAAAGCGAAGCAGCAGCACTACGCGGCCGCGCAAACTTCGACCGCCTAGGTACCGTGCGCCTCAAGCCCTCCCGCCCCGACGCACCACCCACCCTCTCAAAATCCTGCACCGACAAACTCGCCCTGCGCCAAGCTTTCTCCCTCTTGTCTGCGACAACATCGCTCCTGGTTTCGCCGCGGAATGCGTATATCAACACATTGGTGCTTCCGGAATCGCAATTCGTTAGAGCGGCGTGTGAGCGCGCATTCAGCCGCTCTGGACGGATGAAGGGCGTCTCAGACGAAATGATCGGGACGTGGGGAGGGGGATATAAATGGAACGAATTCAGCGTCGCGCCAACGAGACGGGAATTCGAATGGAGTCGGCGATGCGTGAAAGCTGGGGAAAAAGCCGTGGCGAGCAATTTGTCGGCGATATGGAGTCCGGGGTGGCAAGAGACGCTGATAGGTGGTGTACTGCAGGGTCGCAAGCAGTTTGATGCTAGGGGCGCAAGTGCGGTTTGTAGGAGGGGTATGTTGAGTGTGGCGGTAAGGGTTGCTGCGCTGGTGGGTGTGTCGGCGGTAGGGCGGGTCTTGGGTAAGAGGAGGTATGAGGATGTTAAAAGTGATGGGGTGTTCGATGAGAGGAAACGGGTGAAGAGGGATGTGATTGAGGGGGGATTAAAAGGCTGGATGACCAATGTCGGAGACGATAATTGGGGTCTCGAAGATTGATGAAGCCCTGTGTCAATCTCCAGAATCAGGATATATCCCTCACCCCTTCCTCGCTCTCCATAAACGTACCCCACGCCCCAACCCTCCCTTCCCACCGATCACTCAGCACCTCCAACACACACACCATCTCCACGCCCCTCATCTTCCTAACACCCCTAGTCCCATTCCCACCCCCTTCATCTCTATAAAACACCTTCGCGTCCATTTTCTTGCGCGGCATCTGACTCACCAGTAAACTCACATCAACGTACCGCGGCAATACACTCGCCAGACTGGGAACGATGGCACTACTCGCGAATATCGACGGCGGCGGGGGAGGAAGCTGCTTCTGATGTTCTGGCTGCGCTTGATTCGGGCGTGGAGCGTAGGGTTGTGTAGCTAGGTTTGCGAGGATGGTGTACAGGGTGTGAGTACGGGTTAGGTGGTTGAGGGTTTGGAGGAAGGTTGATGATAGGGCGTTTGCTGCGGTGTGTGTTAGTAGGGGGTAGATGGGTAAGGGAGGGGAGGGTGACCTTTGATGTAGTCTTTTTTTAGGAGCGGGTTGATGACTTGGGCAAGGTTGTCGATGAGGATGAATTTGATTTTAGCTGTGCTGTGGTTGTCTTGGGGGTTGAGGGGTGTTTCTCGTTGGACGGGTTGGATTGGATCTGGTTGTCGTTGGCCGAAGGTTGGTTGTGTATGCGGTTCTGGCGCGGGTGCTGTTGTGGTTGTATCGAAGAGCATTTCCTCCTCCTCATCATCTTCGTCCTCGCTATCCGCAACACAAGTCCTCTTCGGTATCCCCTGTGTCTCCGGTATATGCGCCTCCGTCTCAACAGCCTGTTCCTCCTTCTCTTTCGCCTCCCCTCGTTGACCACTCACTCGACTCTTCCCCTCCAGCCCATCCCTAATCTCCCCAACCGCCTCCCTCACCCCCACAAGATCAAACACCCGCATGATCTTAACCCGATCAAGTATCTTCGCCGCAACGTCCTCGACCGTAGCACCAGTCTCAGACTTCACAGCCTCCAGAACGTCCGTGCTCCTTTTCAGCTGCCCCAGTAAAAGCGTGTACACCCTCATAACATCAAAGTTCCCCGTCGTATCCACAACCGCAGCCATCGAGTCCGGATGCTGTAGCAAGGACTTGACAAGCAGCGTTCGACACACCTGTTCCCATCAGCCCACCCATCCCAATCTGTCATTCACAAGACAGAAAATTGCTCACCTCACTCCCCCCCATCCCCTCACCACTAACACACACCACACTCCCACCTGCTACACCTCCACACAATGCATCATCCAAGCTCTTAACTCCCGTACTCAACGCCCCCTCCTCTTTCTTCTTCACCACATTCATACCCATCCCACACACCCCCTCAACCAACCCATTCAACTCCCCATCACCCAGCAACGCACTCGCCAGCAACGCCTCCCCCATAATTCGTAGCAGTAGCGCCGTGGCGTTCTTCTTCTTCGTCCGACCCAATGCGGTAATCCACGCTAAATCTTTTAGTCGCGATCGGTGGCGTCGACGCTATCGACCCGCAGCATGCACGAAAAGTAAAAAAGGCCCGGGATCGGAACGAGGTACCGAGAGGGGGAAAAGGCAAAGTGCAGACTATGGGACCGATGCGTTTTGGCGTGCGGTGATCTTTAGGAACTGGGAACGTGGCGTGGCGTGAGGGGTGAGGGGTTTCGTGAAGTGGTAGTAAGAACGGCAAGAGCGACGCGCGCAGGGAAAGTGCGAGTGGCAGGTGCGATTCAGGGTGGAGTTAGAGATCATGAGCTTCACGTTCACGACTCATGCATAAAGCGTGAGTTCACTTGTTCCATGTTGATGTACTCACAAGCGAGTTCAGCTCAGCAAGTCAGATCAGACAAGATGAGCCTACATCGCAACATAGCATCTGGACATCGAGAATTGTAATCCCAATTTTCATTTCGCCATTCACCACACGCCGCATGCTATCAATTCGTCTGGAGCAGTAGTGTTCCCTCGACGTGACAACTAAAAAAAAGGCCCAAGAAAACGGAAAGAAAAATCTCTTGTGCTTCTGATCAAAAGCCATTCCAATGTACACATGGAGTAGTATCCAGATTCGTCTGCCTGCCGCAGCACACTCCTTGCGCCAGAAGATAGTGAGAAAAAGAGAATGCAGCACGAGATGCTACAATTGATGCACGAAGCATGTTGTATCAAAGTGCAAGTCTTTTTGATGGATCGAGATAGTCGTATGTAGCCTGTAGCTATGCGTGCTTCCAAAAGAGGTATCCTCATTTCAAGCTGGACGTCTTCGTCCTCCCTTCAAGCTCTTCACGCGGTTCAGGAAGCCGCCGCCAGCCTTGGGCTGCTCGTTGGTGGGAGAAGTGACGCTCTCGGTCGTGACAGCTCGGTGGAGCGGGTTGCGACTAGGCGAGAGATTGCCGTTGTTGTTCGTTTCGTTGGTCCTGATCGCTGCGCCCTTTGAGTCGTAGGCCTGATTATACTCGTCAAAGAATGGATTCTGCTCGGTCGCCTTGGTCTGAGAGATAGGTCCAGCGCTGTATGGTCCTTGAGGGCTCGTGGCTGAGCCGTAGCGTGCTTCTGGGGACGTAATGCGAGGGCCATCCCCGTACTGTCGTCGTGGCTGCGAGATGCCGCGGAAGCGCTGGGCAATCGACTTCTTGCGCCCGATACCGCCAGATGCTAGCGTCTGCTCTCGCTGAGCATCCGAATCTTCCTGGATGGCCTTCTGCGACGCGGGAGCGCCCTCGAGGAACGTGGATGTGCCGAGACCGTGTGATGCCTCGCCGTGGATAATGTCAGAGCGGGCCTTGGCGCTGTATTCGGCAACGAGTTTTGGCTTCTGCTCGGCGCGTCCAAAGTCTGTGAAGCCCTCTGCACCTCTGCCGTGGATGCGATCTAGGTCGATCTTGGAGTTGAGGGGCCCCGAGCCACCGAGCGAGTTGTTTGCGGAGCCTACTGGGAAAGCCTCCATGGGAGCACGGGCGTCCTTCTTGCGGTTGCGATGAGGCTGCACGGCGTCGTAGGGGCCGTCGTGGTGAATCATGCTTGGCCCGTAGATGCCCGTCACGTCCAGCTTGTCGATGAGGTCGAGCCCCTGCGGTCTGCGTACGCGCCGCTGCCCAGACTTGCCGTCCTTGCCGTCTTTGGCACGCTCGTCGCGCTCCTTGCGCCGCTCCCTGCGCCGGCGCTCCTCCTTGTCGTCCAGCGAGCCCTTGTCGATCATCGAGGACTCGGAGTTGCGTCGTGGGCGGCGGTTCTCGCGGCGCTCGGTGCTGCTTGGGCGTGGCGGGCGGCTTCCTGGCGGGCCGCGCGGTCGTGGAGGGCCACGGGAGTCTCCCCCTCGCGTTCTGTCCCTCTCCTCGCCGGAGCGTGACGGGCGGTGGCCTGCACGGATGTCGTCGCGGGAGTCGGTGGCGCTGCGATTGGGCGCGGGCCGTGGCGGTGGGGCGCGTCTCTTGTCGTCGTCGATGGTCATGTTGTTCTGTGGCAAGGCAGGGTAGTCAGCAAAGTGAGCGACAAAGCGCTTGAAGAGCTCCATGCCGCGTCTCTGCAGACGGGGCCTGGCGGCGCATTTTGTTTGCGCTGTGCAGGGTGTGCAACGTGCTGCCAGTGGCCGCAGTCGCTCTAGCTGCACGGGTGTGAGGACGTACAAAGAGCTGCTCGGGCGGGCCAAAGGTGGCCTTTTTGGGCGAGTCCTTCATGTCTGGCGCGGACATGTCGATGAGGTCCGTCTTCTTGGCCTCTTTGTTAAACTCGGCCTCGAAGGTCGAGAGAAAGGGGTTGCGCGACATCGGTCTGCTGTCGGAGCTGGGCCGGCCGTCGCTGGCGGGTGAGTGCAGGAGCGGTGAATTGGCGCGGTTGCGGAATGGGTTGTTGGAGGAGAGGTTGATTGACAGGCCTGGTGACGGCCGCCGCTCTGTGATAAGAAAAGATAGTCAGCCACGCAGCTCCTCCTGTTTCGTCACCACGCCAATGCAGCGTGAAACAAGCGACGGTTGGGCTCACCTGGCATTGACGGTCCCGCGAACATGATGCTGTCCAACGCCCAATCAAACGCCGCAGTCAGGGGTGCAACGGGAAGCCCTGTACCGCGAATTGACGACGGTGACGTGCACAATGGGAATTCTCTGGAACTTGTTCTGGGCAGTGCGCAACGTACGTATTGCTGTACAAATAACAGGGCGGCACTGCAGTTAAGGCTGGCGATACTGATGCTCGAGGCGCGCTGAAAATAGGGTCCCTGGGTTCCTGGCCGAGGCGGAAGGATGGCGGGCGGGGCGTGGCCGCGTCTGAGGGTCTTTAGTGTATGCGTTCTAGAAATTACTGTATGCGGCGCCAGCGACAACAGGGCAGGTTGGGTGACGAGGGCGAGGTTGACGCGGGGAGAGACAGTGGACAGCTGAAGACAATGCAGGAGGTCGACTTCGGCGACCAGTAGAGCAAGTGCGGCCGCGTGCCTTTTGAGGAGCTGGAGCTCGGCCTCGTGGACCTCGTGATTCGCAGCACCAGTTACGAGCAGCCCCCGGGCTAGAGAAGACCAAGCCAAATTTCGTAAGAGACGCTCGGGACGATAAATGAGGTGCATGGCTGTGGGCGTCGACTTTGGCTTGTCGAGCTCGCCTTGCTTGGTGATGCCGAGCATTTCCTTCAGCTCTGCATTTCTTCTTCTATTTCACGGCCCCAACAACAACTACTTGCTCACCTCCACAGGCACAATTGTACGATCCAGCTACTGCCACGCCATCACGATCGTCGTCCATCTCGCCTTGACACGCCTGCATCTGGGCTAGCGGCCGACCCTGATATTTGCGGGGAAGACCCTGAGATCCTTTGAGAGCCGCAGCTTGGCCTGAGAGCTGTTGCTCATTGTTGAGGCTTCACCCTCACTGCAAAGCAACAGCATGGCCTCAACAGACAGTACAGACGTACCGTTGCACGGAGGCTTCACGAGGTTTGAGCTCGAGCTCGAGGTACGCACGATAAGCCCGCCCTGCGTCACGGCCCGTATGATGTTTCATGCCCAGCCCTCGTTAACACTCTCCCAGTTCGTGCAGTGCCTTGCCAATCCCGTCTATCTCAATTACCTCGCCGCCCAGAAGTACTTCGACAAGCCTGAATTCGTCGCCTATCTGGGCTACCTGCAGTACTTCAAGGAGCCCAAGTACACGAAATTCCTACAGTAGGTCCATTGCTGGGCGTCCGCGGAGGTGCTTACTGATACTGTCTTTTGCAGCCACCCTGGTCCAACTATCCGTGCGTTGGAATTACTCCAGCAAGAGCGCTTCCGAAAGGAAATCAGTAACCCGGCCGTCATGAACACGATGGAGGTGGAGGGGCAGAGGAATGCGGTGCCGGGCCTAAAGGATTGAAATTGATGGTCAGAAGAATCAATTCACCATCATGGTTACGTCTACCACTGCATGAGAGATACTTAGTCACGGCAAAGGATACCAGGGAAGCTATGGACGATTGCCGTTTGTACCACCAAGAAGACATCGCTCCGCGGCCAGAGCCACCGAGGCGTGGTGGCTTGAAGTATAGATGCTGAATCTCAGCATTGGTGGAGAGCATGCAACGACGAGTGGAGTTGCCAGACGGCTTTATCTGGAAACATCAAGAGCACTCGCTCGTTCCAATACGAGCAGATGAACAGAGCAATAGAAGCCCCAAAGACAGTCTTGAATGACCTCGCAATGCAATGCTTGAAGTTGAATTTGGTAGTAGTGCATCCTTGTCCATGGCCCTGCCAATGCTATTGACATGTCGACAAGCTGCGTTTACTATTAAACAAATACTCATCGATCATACAAAGCGATGTTCTGTCATGTTATTCCTTACAACCTGTCGTTGGAGGCTAGTATTCACCAAAGTGAAATGTCCAAGTAGCTTGAGTTAGGCGCGCCGCCGTCAACTGCCATCCTGGAAAGTTGAAACTACCCCACGTTGTCGCGTTGTCACGCACGCGAAGTACCATGCTAACTGCGGCCATCCATCAAGGTGTGCCCTCCGCCGGTTTTCATAGCATCCGCCGTCCCCTCTTCTCGTCGCTATGCGAACAGTTTCCGAAGCCGAGTACGGCCGCGCCTTCAATCGCTACAATGTCGCTAACTCATGCAGGAAGCACTGGCGGCAACTCGACGGCTTCCATTCTTTGACGGACCTGAAGATTCACGTTTCGTCGCACAAGGATCCTCAGCTCACTGCAGGGCTCCGCTCTGTGTGTTGGAAGGTGCGTTGACCCCTCCTCCTCGAGTGCCAGAAGCTTATCAGCATAGATCTTCCTCGTCTTCAAGACGCTCGACCGCTCGTCATGGTCCACCCACCTCACCAACTCGCGCAAGACCTACGAATCCCTTCGGACGCACTACCTACGCGCCATACGACATCCCGACGAGTTCGAATCGTCTGTCGACCCACTCAGCGAGAATGACGAGGTACCTACAGCACCCCTCTGGCTACGCCATTCTGAACACACCAGATGTTGACCAGTGCTAAGACTTGAAAGTCCCCATGGGTGGCCCTCCGTGCCGACGAAGCCCTTCGCGCCGAGATATTCCAAGACATAGAGCGATGCATGCCCGACAATGTCTACTTCCGCCAGCCGGGCACGCAGGACATGATGCTGGACATATTATTCGTGTGGTGCAAGATGCATCCGGGCATTGGCTACCGGCAGGGTATGCATGAGATACTGGCGCCTTTGCTATGGGTCGTGGAAAGAGATGCAATCATTACAACGGTCACGGACAATGTCTCACCAGACCCTCTCCTTGGGGAGATGCTGGACTCGCAGTACATCGAGCATGACTCGCACACGCTGTTCTCGATCATCATGCAGACCGCCCAGTCGTTCTACGCGCCGGCAGAGAGCGGATCAACGACCAAGGACACACCTATGCTGGCACGAAGCTCGAGGATATACGAACACTTGTTGCCAAAGGTCGACCCTGAGCTGTCAGCTCATCTAGTCAAACTTGAGATTGTGCCTCAGATCTTCCTCCTGTCAGTTGTTGCTATGCTCACACCGCTTTTGGCTAACGTCTTGCAGGCGGTGGATACGTCTATTGTTCGGACGAGAGTTCTCTCTAGATGCTGTGTTCGACATGTGGGATGCGCTCTTTGCTATTGACTCAACCCTAGAGATTGTCGACATGATTTCGTTAGCTATGCTTCTCCGAATACGATGGGATCTAGTAGCTGCCGACACCAACGAAGCGTTCACACTATTGCTGCGGTACCCTGAGCCAGCAGTCCCTGCATATACCTTCATAAAAGACGCGCTGTATCTACGCGACCACCTCGATCCGCAGGGTGGCGCTGAGATCATATCACGATACGGCAAGCAGGCACCCACGTTTGAGCTCGATTCGTCGCCTGTCATGCGCGAGTCTTCACCGTCGCCGTCATTGAACTCGAGCCGCACAAGACGAAGCCTAGGGTCACCGAGGAGCTTTGTGGGCCAGCAAGGGGCAGGCATAGAGGCGCTGCTTCAAGGCGCTGCAAAAAATGTCATCGAGCGTGGCTCTCAGTGGAACGTCGGAAAGGCTATCCGTGAAGCCGTGGGAGAGGTCAAGAAGAACGTCGAAGCGTACCAAACAGGAACACTTTCTGGACAGACAACGCCGCGAGCTGGGGGAAGGGAGTTCCGCAAGCCTGCGCAGCTGAGTACGGCTACCGCGAATGCACGACCAGACTTAGCCCGGACACAATCAGGAAACGTAAAGAAGGTCGAGGACCTGGAACGAAGAAACAGGAACCTAGCAAAGATGCTAGAGGCCGCTGTAGGCGAGCTGTGGGAACACCACCGAGAGCGGAACGAAGAACAAGCCGCGAAAGCAGATTACAGCAAGGGCAAGGAGGCGCTCGAAGCACTCAGCCTTGCCATCGCTAAAGTCCAATTCGTACAAGTCTACCTCGAAGACTCATCGATACCGCTACCAGACGAGGCGACCGAGCTCGCCGCGAGCGCGAAGGTAGTAGAGACACTCACACTACCCGAAGCGCAGTCGCCACCACCTTCAGCGCCCATACCAAGTGCCCCGCCGATATCAGTCGATCCGCCACCAGCCCTCTCGTCGCCCGGGATAACCAGTCCCCAAAAACCGCCCGCCCCATCCTCTCCGCCGCCACGCTCCCTCCAAGCGTCCTCGCACCTCTCTCCCCGCTCAAGACCACACCTCACAGCTTCCAACTTCTCGTGGATGCTCGGCGAAGACTCCGCCTCCTCCAATTTCGCTACCGGTGCAGCGCATTCGACGTTTTCGTCCGACGAGAAGCGGCGCATGAAGGGCAAGGGCTTTTTGTTTGGTGATGATGACGAAGAGGACGGGAGTGGCAAAGAGGGGAAGGGGAAGGGGGGCAGTATTAGTGCGAAAGGAGGGAAGGGCGCGAAGACGAAGCATGTTCCTGAGATGGAGGTCGAGGAGGAGATTATCAATTTGGATAATATGGGGGGAAGAGGGGTTATGTAGGAGCACATCACGTCACGGTACACATTACATCTGAACACGGTATTGCACTCAGGTCCTCGTATTGTGTTTTCATTGCTTTATCTCATCTCCAACACCGTCCATCCCATATGCATTGTATTGTACGAAAGAGTGTCGTTTCGACACCTCGACTTGCGTTCGATGTGCGGATTTACCAAAGACAGCGGGTGAATCGAAAGGCGTTAAATGATTGTGGTTTGTGTGTTGAGTCGACAGTCGGTTTCTGGGATCTCCCGTCAGTACATGAAGCCTAGGCTAGACAGCAGACGTACATTTTCCGCAGTTGCAGCTTCCCTGCGCACACGTGCAGCTTCCGCCGCAGTTGCAAGATGAGTTTCCGCAGCCAGACATGATGGGTCTTTTTCTTTTGATCGGTTCGGGCTGATTTCGTTTGTATAGTTGTATATGTAGATGTTGTTTCGTTCGTGATGGAGGGGCAAGACGAGACAAGACACAACACAGCGGGGCAGCCCTTTTTATCTCACCACACACACCACACCCACACCCACGACCCTGAACCGAACCGGTGACAAGAGTGGATACGGTAGCCGCCCACCTCGCTGGCGAATTACGTGACGGGTTAACCTTGTTTGAGCAAGTTTCGTGGGACGGTTGGCCGGGCTAGGGCGCGGAGGCTTACTGGATGGGGGTTGGGAGGTGTGGGAATGGGTGTGGGAACGCGAGGCTTGGGCGGTACGAGGGAGGGTTCGAGAAGGGCAGGACGGAAAGACTGAGGGCTTGGATGATGGAACACGGCAGATGGTAGCATTGGTCTTCTTCTTCGAAACATCTCGTTACTGCGAGTTCACACAAAAGGCATCGAACTTCAGCGCGCGAAACTCCTCATCGTAGTCAAATTCACTTTACGAACATCTCCGAACAAGATAGACAGTCAGACCGTTTATAAACGGCTGTCATGCTCGCGGCGTGCATCTTACGTACCGCGAGGGTGCCCGTGACCATGGTGGAATGGTATTGGAGCTCACGGCAGCCTCCTACGTCTTCTACTTGTGGGGTAATGCGGGACGGAAGGAATGTCGGGTCGTCGGTGCCGCTTGGTGGGAAGATGGGATGAAATCTTGGCTGGTGAGAGACGCGTTGTGCTGTCGCGTGTGATGACTGGGCTTTGTGGATTTGTGGATTATGGATTGGTTGTTAGAAGTGTAGGATGTGTTAAGGTAGATCGAACTGAAGACATGTACAGGATCGTCTACGTAGATGAAAGCAGCAGCGAGATCTAGCATTAACATTTTATAAACTTTTGGGCGACTAATTCTTGGATGTATACAGGATGTATTTTCAGAGCCTGGCGATGCTTGGAAGACAAACCGCGGGGTACGAACAAAAGCAAAGAGCGAAAAAGTTGGTATGTTGCAGTGCTTGAATGTTGGATCATGTCTTCACTACCACCCAGCCTTGGAGAGGGATCAAATGCAAAAAGATGGTACACCCGTCATTTTCATTGAGTTCCGTCCGGATGATGGATTGTGCTCGAGGAAGATGGCTCAGGGGTGAGTATGCGTATCTGCATGTATTGCGCTGACTTGTCCCACGTCCAAGTCCATTCGCACGGCTTGTTGGCGGTCCTTTGCGAGGTATCCAAGGTACAGTCTGACCAAGAACGAACAGCGAACAAAAGCCGCACCAAAAAAGTCGTGCACCCAGCGCCAGCCGTGCCCCTGTAGCAGCCGAACGGTCTCCTCCCCACACCGAGAACGGCGGATCACCACTCACCACCCACAAGCAAAAAAATCACAAAAAGGAAAGCCGAAGCTTTTTAATGAATTGACCTAACCAGGGGTCGCTGTGAAGTGTTAGATGAGAATCGAACGGGGTCATTGACTTTGGGTATACTAACAACCTGGAATCTCTTGATTACTGCGAAATCGTAGTCAAGCGCCTTGCCATTGGGCCATTAGGCCAGAGAACTGGAAGATGGAATGTTTGATCGCGTGTAAACATATATCTAAGGCGTTTCGATCGTGACCTGGTGCCCCGCTATTCATTTGTCAATCAAATCAAAAACTTGTGACGCGCTTCGGCGCGCCCCACCTCTTACTTTCCGATCACCAACTTCCATTCACATCTCAGGCAACAGCACATACACACAGCCTTACGATGACTATAGAAATGCATTCCCAGTTGTTGCGCTTCTTTACACACCAACCTCCCGGCTCTCTAATTTGAAGCACATTCTCCTAAGCCCCAAGTCCAACAGACAGCACCTTGCAACACCAAGATAACCATCTACCTGATCAACCATGGGCGAACCGCGCAGATTCCCACCGACGATTGCGCAATACCCTGGGAACCAGCTGGTTGTCGGGGGCGGCGTCGCGATATTCCACGTCGCAACCGGTCGAGTCGTCATATGTAGTGCTGTGGACCGTCGCATCGGGCAGTACTACTTCCTCCCCAAGGGCCGCCGAGACGCTGGCGAAGAGAGCGGCACAGGTGCTGAGCGCGAAGGATACGAGGAGGTATGCATTTGGCCTCACTACCAACTACGAACTCTTACTAACAACGGTATGTAGAGTGGCTACCGCAACCGCCTCCTCCCACTTCCCACAGCCCATACCCAGCCCCAAGCACATCCGCGCGTACACGCCCCTCCAATGACAGCTGAACCAGTCTGGATGCAGTTGATGCCGCTCTCCTCCCGCCAATACGTCCTCTACTGGTACATCGCCGAGACGCTCCCACCAGCTCTCGAGAAAGAGTTGGAGACCGAGGCAGGCGCCGCTTACAAGCCACCACCACCATATCCTAGTAACCTAGCTCTTCGGGAGCGCATGAAGCAGGAGCCTGAGGGGTATGAGCCGCTGCATCACGAGGGTACTGGTGTGGATGAGGAAGAGCAGACATACGAGAGCTTCCTGGTCACCGTTGAGGAGGCAGTCAAGAAGTTGGGCAAGAGTAGTGTCATGGCTGATGTGGTGCTGAAGGGGTGGAAGGGCATTCAGGATCGTCTTGCGATTGAGGATGCGGCTACGCATGAGAGCCCTGAAGCTATGTCTTGATGTAGGTGCGTTGGACTCCGGGGCTCCAATCGGCTTCTATTCTCTCTGAACGAGCGCACACTCTGAGGGAGAGCTTAGTATCACATGCATGCCCAACGACGAAATCGTCTTTGATTTATTATTTGCAACTGTCTAATCCCACAGTTTCTCCAATATCTTTCCTAGGCTTTTGGACCCCACACTGGTGGCTTGAAGGACACGAGGCAAGTCCTGCATGGCGCCGTGGTTCTCTTGCCATTCGCTGTGTCAGGCTGTACTTCTGATCAACTTTTCAAGCTATACCGAGTCCGGCGCCTGCATCCAAGATAACGAGCGGTGTACTTGAACGGCTTTTACAGAAGGCTGTCTCTCTTCATTTTGCGTATCTCCTGGTCTTACATTGTCTCCGTGTCGTCCTCCAGAAGCGTCTACACTCATCTTTCGGCGATGGTCCAGAATATGTACGCGTACGAAAGCAGGTCTACTCGGAGCAGGCAGAGGAGCTCTTTTGAACGCCAAGATGACGGTGATTTCACTGGTAACTGCCGCGAGACTGACCACTTGGATGCCCAAGGTAAATGCACCTTGCGGCACACGAGCGACTACTCTCTTACACTGGTTGACATGTCACAGCAGCTCACAACAGACACCAGGCCAAACAGCCTTCCTTATGGGCTTTGTTCAAGTTTTGGCGTATCAGACGTGCGACAGCACTCGGCGGTGGCTGTGCTGTTGCCACTTTTACCTTGATACTCAACATCGGTGCTGCAGTAAACTTCCAGCAGCACACGATACCAGATCCAGGAAGATCTCTGAAGCCTGTGAATCCACGGATCTTCATTGGCAATTGCGCAAAAGCCTCGAGGCTCAACGCCGGCTTGCACATACTTAACAATGTAGTTTCCACTCTGCTAGTTGCTGACTTCAGTGCAGCTAAGCTCTACTCTACGTGCTCTAGCCGCGTTACTAACAGGCCTTGTCTTATGCGCCCTGCTGATTGCGCTCGTGCAAGTGTTACATGTTATCTATCAATCCACTGGGGATTTGCCTGCTTGGATCACGGTAGATATGAACTACCAAGATCCGTCTCCTTATCTTGCACCACTAGATCTATCCCATGCGGAACGCCTTACATTCCTCCATTGCTACCCCGCACATATACAAACTCTATAGTCCAATGGCGTGCTTCTAATAGCCACCAAAGTCGATGCTTCTGCACGCGCAGGTTGTCGCGTACGCAGTCTTCTGCACCAATCTCGCCAGTTGAGTCTCGGCGTTTGATGCATTTCGCCATTGCAGTGTTGGTGGGATATGAACATCCCGTGTCTTGTACGATATATCTCGTGGCACAAGCAAGGGAAGATCGTCTATAAATACAAATCGAGCATCCACATCAATTGCGTTCCCTAGACATCACAATAAGTCCTTTGATTCACGCAATCTCAATCATCGTAAACGGCAGACATATCACTCTCACACACACACACACACACAAGCGCGCGTAAATTGCATTATGCGTTTCTCAACCGCGCTCACTTCCGCTCTCGCAGTAGCGTTCGCATCCGCCCGGGCCCTCGAATCCCCAGAAGAAGCTCTCAATGCCCTCACTCGCCTTGACGCGCGCCAACTAGCTGAGTGTTCCTGCGTCGCAGCGGGTACTTGCGGCTGCAAAAACGGCAGGATCTGCCACTGCGCGAAACCAAAGAAAAAAGATGCGCCGTGCGTCAAAACATCATCGTGTGGGTGCAGCGGCGGGCTGATGGGGACGTGCTGCATACCTGATGGGTATGCAAGGTGTACTGCGCTGTGTAATGGAGATGGGCTCTATGTTGCGATTTGCCTTGCGTTGTGTGCTGATCAAAACAATTGCTAGGGGGTATTAAACGAGTAAGAGTGCGAGGAGATTAGGGCAGGCAGATCACTCTCAGTTAATCACTAATTAAGTAAGTATAATAGTTGAGAGGGGGGTGCGCAAAGCCGTTCTTCCTACACAGCATATCTCAATGCCATCTTTCGGAATTCAAAAACGAAATGATGTTCCTGGCCACTAGCCCTCGTCCTCTAGTAACAAGTATACCATATCATTCTCTAGACCAGGTGATGAGAAGCTGATATGTATCTAGCTGTTGGTATTGGCTTACTCGTTTTCCTGGGTCTTGCAGCTGTGTGCTTTCGACGCCTCAAGATCAACCTATTGCAAGGAGGCAGCTGCAGCGCCGTCATAAGCGCAGCATGCCACGGGCCTGAAGACAATAGAGCTGCTTTCAAAGGAGTTCGATGGGGCGAGGTAGTTGATACGCCCCTCTCCAGCCTTCGACTTCCGATCAAGTCACCCTCGGCACCAAGTAGTCCCCAGCAGCTAGATGCCCAGATGTCAGATGTGGATGACACGGGGCCCACTAGCATCCGTCACTGTTGCCTCGCTTCTTTAGAGTCGTACAGCCTACGGACGGGGTGTGGTAACGCTGAGCTCCGATGAAGACGAATAGCTTGGCTTGCAAGTAACATCATCATGTTGTGGACAGTCACTTGAGAACAGATTTGAAACACGAAGACAGGCTCAATGGCACGTTGAGAGAAAGCTTGTGGTAGAAAGCGAGCCCAGCTGGATTACGATTTAAGAACTTGCCCATAAATCAAGGCTGTCATTTACTCACTACCATCACCTTTGACTATTGCGGTCTCTTCAACTCATCTTTCAACCGGATTTCGTCCTGCCATGAGATATTTTACGCCCGCCACCTGTTCACAATCTTGTGTTCCTTGGCCCAACTTCTTACTGACCATATCACTTGAGCACATGCTCAATGATATTTCGACCAGATTCAACCTCTAGCACCATGTACCAGGTCACATTGTACATTTCCAATGAATCCTACCAACGGTCACGCAGCCTCGCCAAACCCTAGGATACTATATACATCGTGCTATTCGTCAACGTACCCCACACGGTTATCAGTAAATATCGATTGCTTTCTACCCCTGGCATCCACGCGCGCGCACAGTCCTCTCAGTACTTGTCCTCATCGCGTCGAGCAGCTCCGGGTAGAAACTTGCTCTGTAGATTGAATGTGTGGGGAAGCCAGACTCGCGTATGTATGTACGCATTGATACTTATGCGAGTGTACCGAAGTTCATGTGCTGGAAGTTTAGATATCCATGTCATGGTCGAGATGCTGTGAGTGGCTCGGTAGTTTCGGTGTGACTGGGGATGCTCGATTTTCCGGTTCCCAGCCGATCTCGACTGTGGCGGGTGAAGTGGATAAAAGCAAAGCGATGGGAAGAGAGAAACATGCCTGCGAAGATCGTGACGAAGGCCTGACAAAGCGTTTATAAATCTCCCGGGTCCAGCTTGACTCCCCTAGAAGGATATTGTTCGAGCTGAGTACAAAGGGCCGAGGCAGATAGCAAGTGCATGAGCTGAAATTGGGCAAGACTCAGGATTCAGGTGTTGTGAAGTTATCCAGACCTAGGCAGTCAGACCTTATCAGGATTCAGATTCAAAGCGGTCATGGGTCGTGCAACGCCCAACGTTCGTGCATATACGAGCATTCAATTGCGCAAGGTCGCTCGCCAGGCCTTGGGATAAGTTGGAGCTGCGATAGAGGCGGTAAGATGTGATGCATTGAGCTGGAGGACTGGAAGCATGATGGCTACCCATCACGCTGTTTCTCTGCGGCATTGCTGGTCTGTTCGAGATGGAAACTAACGGATAGTCTGTTCCGGGCGCAGGGCATGTGATGGAGAGCTTATCGAAAGTAGAAATGACTACCATCCTGTACGATATGTGCGAATACAATGTACTTGCGCTCGCTGCGATTCGTGGCGTTTGAGGAACATCCTCGGTCCGCGCGCTGGACCCAGTCCGAGAGATGAATTCTGACACCGAAAGGCTTCTCATACCATCTTACTGTATCAATCGTCGGTGCTTCGCTAGACAATCATGCTGCAATAGTTGTTGGTCGTTTGCGATTCTGTGTAGATGTCGCACCTTCCCTCCCGTCGAACAACACATATCGCACCTTCCCAAAATCAACCCAACTCTTCACCATTCCTCTTCTTTGCCTCTCACCTACGAACCTCATTCGATCCTCAACCCCCGGTGAATATGATCGTCGCGCCCGTTTCGTCCCGTACCCTATTCGTACCTCTGCGCATGCGTCCGGCTCTCCGCGCATATCCCGAGATACACACACAAGGTTTGCATGTTGCGAGTACGTACACTACACGAGAAAGAACGCGTAACACTCGACGCCTCGAAGCCAGCGGATATCATCGCATTTGAGGCATTTGAAACGGTGATGGGGTCGTGTGCGTTGAGCTCAACAGCGTGCAACGGGAACAGCGGCCATGAACCCGGTTGAGGAGCTTGAATAGTTGCGGAGCAGCTTACCGTGAAGCTTATCGTGACCGCAGCAGATGCCCGCTGAGCTGTGTGAATGGTTCGAGTTATCTACATCGACTAACCCACGGATACCAGTCCCGCAATATGCTGGGACGGGTTTCTTTGCTCAATCATTTGAAGATTGCGCGTCTTTGTGACACGAGGCTTTGCATTAGCATGAGGTCGACCGTTGAGATGCATGGCGTTGGGAGGCTTATGGGCTGCAGGCGGTATGGTGGAGAAATGAGATGCGAGCGGATGTGGCGTCGAGGTGATCGATGGCATGTTGGTGGCGCATGATCGATGCATGGCTGACTTCACGGAACGAACGACGAACGACGAGGGACAAAGAGAAATAGGTGTGGAAAGCGTGTAGTTCATCGCTCCTAGATTTGTTTGTACCTTTATATACAGGATCTGACATGACTTGTTCCTCAGTTTTGCAACGCCGCTACAAGTGCTGGAAAGAATCGTATGGGTGACGTGGGTTGCATTTGTGTTTGCAACGGACCATTGCTATCTAGCGTCTCGTCTACCCAAAATTGTGTTCATGCCGTTCAAGCGCAAGGAATGTGTGGTGAAAAGGACGACAACGTCGTACGAAAGAAAGGTATGATGTTTATACAAGAAACATTGCAGGCGGCATGATCGCGGCAGATACAAATATTTGTAGCCTAGAGACGAGTACTAGAGATAACGCTGAAGTCGATGTAGTCGTTGGTGACGAGTGGGTATACCGTGGAGACAAGCCAGAAACAAGAGACATCGTGAGGTTTACCATGAGAATGACTCCTCACGGAAGTCGACGTTCCACTGCAGCTCGCGGTTGCGAACAGCACGGCGAAGCTCATCGGCCATGGAACCAGTACCACAGGTGCTGACACAGGCAGCGCCAATGCCCTCCTGCATCTCCTGGTCAATTAAGCTCTGGACGTTTGGTCGGCCGGGGAACATCTGTACGCTCGACGACGGCGAGTGGACCTCTTCGTGCCTACGAGGCCGAGTAACGAACAGCAAGATTTTGAGGATCTCGCGACGGCGGGGCATCGCAAGGATCTGTGTCATCCACGAGCGGATCCATTCGAGGTGCTCGGGTGACTGGATGACCCAGACGAGTGTGAGGCGGCGAGTCGCGACTGTGCCGTTTGCGTAACCGGCGACGATGTCACGCACGTGGGGCACTTGATGTGTGATACCGATACCTGCAGCCCATAGCATGACAGTGCCGTAAGAGCTGAGATCTTCGCCACCTGTAATGGATATTAGCATGGGTTCGACTATAAATCGGCGGGAGGCTTCGGCGCTTACCATATGGACCTTCGACGAATGCCGTAGTTGAGAAGATGTTGCCATTTGAGAGCTCAGCCTTCCTGAACAGCTTGTCGGTGAAACCAGTACGTCGACGAATGATGAAAGACATGCTGGTCTTGTGGTTGGTGTGCTCGAGGATGTCTTGGCGGCTCACTGGTAGGCCTTTCTCATCAGAACTCGATGTCATGCTGGTGACATCCTCCTCTTCTTCACTCCAAGCGACGGAAAATGGGTGATTCGTCCATAGACCAACGGATGGAAGGTAGAGATATGCGTGCTGACCCGGCTGGAATCGCCATGGGCGGGCCATGCGCACTGTTACGCGAAGAGCGTCGCCAGGCAGGATTTCGACATCAGCCTTGGTGCCACCGCTGCCGACGTTGCGCATAACGAGGCGGATGAAACGGAGAGTGCGCTCCATAGCCCAAAGAGCAATAATGCCAAAAAGCATCATCTTTGCTTCACGACCCTTGAGATGTACCCAGAGAGCTCCAAGTGACAACGCAGCGCCGAGGACGTGGCCGTGTAGGAAGACTTCGTAGAAGGAGTGTCGGACTGGAGATGGCGATTGGAGGAGCAGGAAGACAAAAGCACAAGTTCCCTGCCGCCATATTAGCTTCTGCGTCAAAGGGATCGTGGATGTTAATGACTCACAATGAGACCGCTCATGATGAACTCGCTTCCAGTGAAGGACTTCTGAACTGCGGCCCAGCCCTCTGCGCAGTGTTAGTAGAGATTGACCTTGGAATGCGGGAGACTTACTAGCATGGACGGTTTTCGAGATCCAGGCAACAGTGTGAGCAATGGCTTCAAGAACAACGATACGGCCAAACCATCGGTGAATCAGGTTCATCGTGTCAAAAGAGATGCCGGTCAGCTTGATGATTGGATTGTTGCGCCCGGCCAAGAGGAAAAGAGGGATCATGTTGATGACAGCCATAATGCCGGTACGGGCGATGAGCTCGCTGGCACCTTTGGCGTAGTTGCTGTAGTCAATCCTCCAGAAGCAGAAGCCGACGTTGACACCAAAGTAGCCAATGAGGAAGAATGTCTGCAGCCTGCTAGGTAGAGTTCCAACCCCGATAGCAGATGACATCTTGAACTCGCGATGATGACGAGTACGGAAAAGGGGCGCGTCGAGACATGACTTCTTAAATCGTGCGTAATAGAAGTTGGGGATGGCGAAGTATCGTTGTGTCTCGTTGCCTAGACATGATACAGTCCGCACATATCGAGCGAAGAAGAGGATGGCCTGGTAAAGGGCGAAAACCACGACGATGATCCACCAGATGTACCCCAAATAGTGCTGTACGTCAAGATTCTCGAGTCCATCCTTCGGATCCTCAGGGTGTCCTCCTCCTGCGCGTCTGGCGAGAACCTCAAAGGTCTGTGAGAGAGTCATGGCTTCTGTAACAATGATTCTGGTCCAAGAACGATTGATAACCAGTTGTCCAACGAAAGGACTAGACTTGAGCAACCAGCGTACAGCTGGAAGAACGGTCTAGAAGAGCTACTTAAGAGTCCGGGGTAGCGAGGTGCGTTGTGCTTGGTGGGTGCCTGTGATATGTCGCGATTGGTATCTGTCTTGGCCAGCAAACAACAGACTTCGTCGGTGACAGCCGAAAAACAAGAATGTCAAATCAATGTTGGGAAGTGACCAGGGCTTTCTCCTGCGATCGAGGCGGTGGGCGTCGTGACCAGCGTCCACAGATGCAATATGGATAATCCTGGGGAGACTAGGGTCGAGGCGTGGGACACAAGGGCTGTCGGTAGGCGCAATGCAAGTGCAATTGACGTCGGGGGCAGCGTTTGAAGCGGTCGTCTGCAGCCAGATAGGCGTCTTAATCTAGCAAACGAGGCAAGGGCAGGGTCGTGGTGCAGGTGACGGAAACTGAGGCCAAATCGGAAGAATTGGGCTGCTTCGATAGGTGCTCGTGTGGTAAGTCCTCAACCAGGGGATATATTGCAAAAAGCCGGTGGGCGAGACGAGGCAACGGGCGCGCTACGGCGGTCACAGAAAGAATGGAAAGCGGCGGAGCCAAAAGAACGACTGGAGTGAATGTGTGAATGAGTGGAAGTGAAGAGGGCAAGAGCAACGCAATTGCGGATCTCTGCCCGTAACTAAGAAAAGGGAGATGAGATTGTCGCGGACGGCCAGGGCGCTAAGCAGGGATCTGCCGGCATGCCCCAGACGGCATGCATGCGCCGCCTTCCATTCGTCGAAGGACACGGACTTTGAAACCAAGCCACAGCCTAGCACCGTCGTTTCATCGCTCCGAACGAATTTCCCGGCTTCCATGCCTCGATGCCTGGACTACGAAGAACAATGCGTCACAATCTCGATGAGTTGCTGTTAGTTCAATGTCCTGGCATCCTCTATGTGAACAACGAAGAGCTGATTTCGCTGCTGCACCTTGTTGCGACCCTCTACTCTCCTGGGAACGGCGAATTATTCTGCCGTTGCAGGCCCAGATCCGGGCAGTCCCTGGGTCATTTGCGCGTTCGTTAATCTGGAGATGTTTCTGTAACACAGCGGGCCTTTCTTTGAACATGCGGGTGCGGGCTAGAGCAAAACCATCCCCCATCAAGCTGCCGTGCGCTCTGGCTTCATGCTTGCAAGAAGGAAAGCAACCAACTTTGCTCGATGCTCCGTGCTACGCGAACTACCCTGTGATCACGAGGCGAACCTGTGGAGTGTTTTGGGCATCTTCATGGCTGGCGCTGTCACTCCTAGATTCGGCATTACGGTCTCAGATGTGAGGTTAGTTTTGTCTGATAGATGACATGTTCTGTCACGCGACTTGCTTTGCCTGTGTTCGTTTAAGTACCAGCCTGCAAGTATACCTGAGAGTGGCATGGAGCCTCACGAGTCGAGAGAGCCATGCATGTAGGGCACCATGCGATCTGGCAGATGACGTGGAATGCCTGGTAGGACTCTTGTTCCAGGCCTTTGTGCCACTATGGCGGCTTGCGCGAGGCCCTCTATCGCGGTCACGCAGGCCTCTGTGCCATGCTCGCTACCGTCTGAGAACTGAACTGCGGTGCTGACGTACCACACATCATCGACATACAACCTCTCAGCAAGCACTACAAGAGTCTTTAAGAGAGCGTTACGATGAAGTCTCGCCAGGCATTTACAGCGGGTGTGCATTGCAAGTATGCATTCATCCCACCCACCGAACCTCAACCCTACTGCCTGCTAGGTACTGCACATCGACATGCACACGGTAGGAGAACATGTCTCAACAATCTCGAGAGGAGTTCCAAGCCGGAAGGTATTCTCTCTTCCGCATTGCTGCACGCCAAAGGACTACACATGCAGCAAAATCTCCACCACTACCCCGCACATACATCAGCGTCTACAAGCACGCAGGACGACCCGAATACCTGTGTTTGCACTTTGCAGCAAACATCCCAAACGTCGCCAGCCGCTGCCAGATGACGACTGTTTCAAGCAGATGACGAAGCTCCGCAGCGGCCCCACGGACTCGAAACCTCCTCAACGGCTCGCTACTCGGGCCTGGAACGTTATCGCGCCGATAAAACAACGGTGAGCGTATGGAGACGTCGTGTCAGTGTCAGTCTGCGACAAAGCAAACATCGTGGTCGAAGCCTCAAAGCCTGGTGCTCTTGAACTTCAGCGCTTGGTACACACAAGCCAAGTTGCAATTCGGAGCAGGCACTCAATGCGCGACGAAAAGCACTGGTACCAGATGATATCCATCGTCATCGCCAAGTCTTGGGTGTGAAGTTGTCTGATTCACATGCTCTTCCTGATCGATGCGCAGCAGCAAATTTCCTGGCTCGTTTTCCCCGACGCTCATCATTTCGCTTGGTCGGCCAATTATGGGCAGGTGTGGCGCAATGCATGTCAGAACCTTAGGGGCGGGAGTTCCTGCGTGCGCAGATCCGCTAGGCAAGGCGTGACGTGTTGGTTGAGATCTGAATTGCATGTGAGTGTTTGTTTGCGTACAGAGATTTATGGAGACGATGTTGGTGCATCTGTCGCTGGCGGGGTAGCGATAATGGATAACAGTTCTCGCACTGCGTGGCTTCGACGGGGGAAATGAGAGGGCTGCGTAGTGCAGATGCTGTGTAAGGAGAGGAGATACTTCAGGGGCACTCTACGACTCCGGTACAGTCACGTCAGGAAGATGCGACTTATCGATTGACCTACACCCGGAATAACCGCTAAAGATGATGATCAGAGACGCCGTGTACATACTTCAATCTACAGCGTGCTCCGCAAAGAAGCTCAGAAAGCTTCCAACAACCTTGATGAATTGACCACGTGATATATATCTTCCACCATCCATGTTATGTAGATATAGAGTACTGTCAGGATTACTGTCAAAAACACACATGAGAATCTTCCTGAGATGAGCAACATTGTAGCCAGTGCAGATTTCGTGATGAAAGTGAACGTGGAAAGGTGACACGTCGCGTGGAGCGCCTATCGGCGTGCCGATGCGCCGATGTCAACAAACATTCGAGGCCGTCCTGACGACGACGAGACAACAGCCACAGGCAGCCTCAACATCCTTCACGAGCAGCAATAATCATCGCATATTCTACTGTATGCCTATCCCAACATAATTACGGATCATTATGGCGGCCGACGACGAGTTGCCATGGACCACTTCACGATGCAACCGCCTCCTTCGGCCGCTCTCCTCCAAACTCGCAAAGTTGCGCACCGAAGTCGAACGACCTCGGTCTGCCGGCGCAGAAGTACGCAGCTTCTCCACCGCCTTTGCCACCAAGACCTCCCCCCACAAGACGACCAACTTCACGCGACCAGCGCATAGGCCCCGGGGATTCGAGAAAGCTACAGACCCGGACTGGAGGCCAGGCGCAAGGGGAGGCGCTGGCAAGAAGACATATGGAGGACGTGGAGCGCGGAGGGCTGCGGGCATACAACGAGGAGGTCCAGATAACACAGGCCATGTGGCGCGCCCAGGAGAGATCGCCTTCACGCCTCTGGTCTCACGGATGGGGGGCACGCTCCAGAGTAGCCCACAGGTGCAGGCCTCGCCACTGAAAAAGTATGCCAAGAACCGAGGCCCTCTGCAGGTCAACATCGACTGGACGCAGATGCCTGGAGAGCTTCGAAAGCTGGTTCAGGGCATCTCCGAAGCATATGCCAATGTCTTACAAGCCACGGCCGACTGCGACGAGAAGAGCTGGAAGGGCACGCGATCGCTCATGGGCGCATGTTTGAGGAGTATGCCTGCCTACATCGAGCTCGAGGCACACTTTGCAAAGCTGGACAGGGAGGCGGACGACGAAGAGGAGGAGCGTGACGTTGCTGCCGAGATATACGAGCATCTGGAGACCCAATTCGAGCAGCGCGCCGGGCAAGGCTGGCGTCCGTTCAAGCAGATTGTTCGAGCGCATGCAACCTCTCTACTCTGCGACGCTGTCTCGGACGAAGTAATCAGCCTCGAGAGCATGACAATGCTAGTCACGCACTGTCTCAGAGTGTCCGCGTGGGACGAGGCCGAGCAGCTCCTCAACGCACATATTGCTCTATTGGAACCACTCGGCATGCCATTCAGCACCAAGGCAGACTTGTTCGACAGCCAGAAGTTGCCATACCTCCATGCAGTCAAAGCGTTTGTCGATCACACAGGTCGCCACCGGTTACTGTTCGATCTTCTTGAGCACATGGTGGCGTTCGAACTTCTTCCCCTGGAGTGGCTGGCAACCGAGCATTTGCGGCCGGTGTGGGACAGGCTTGTCCGGAGCATCTCCAGCAGTGACCCACGCACCGTCGCACAGGCGTCCTGCTTTCTTCAGACCATCACCATGGCTGGCATGGGCTTGCCAGACGAGAGGTTACTGGCCGACGAGACGAATAGCATACGTCGATTCGTGCCTTCCTCCAGAGACGATCTTCGGCAAGCGCTCGACACCACATACGTGAGCTTACTCACTGTGCTGTGCAGTATAGCGCTCGTCAATAACGCCCGTGAAGATGAGGCAGGCAGACAAACCACGCGACAGGTGACCTCGGCGCTTGACACTATCGGTATTGCCATCTTCAGTCGAGATGACATCAAGGATGAGGTCCAGCTTCTTGAGGCCGATCGAGAAGACGAGCAGGTGTTCGCACAAAGGGCTATCTGGATGCTATTTGCGTCCTTCTTAGTCCGCTTGGACGATTGCCACGTGAAGAAGTTCACTGCATCACTGGACGTGGCTAAGCTAGCTCACGGCTTCCGATGGATGGCTTTCGAGTACACGCTGGATGGTACCTCTATAGCCTCTGTCCTCGGTAGCTTGCCCTCTCTTATATCCTCAGTCGCTCGAGGCACTGGCCGAATCTGGAAAGACGATGGTTTCGAGCAGCTACAGCGGCTTGTGCAGGGCCTGGTGTCGCTCTCTGGCCAACAACTACCGCATAAGCTTTGGACTTTCAAACGCCTTGCTCTCGAATCAGCAACGGCCTTCGCACAGGAAACAAGTGCCAGCGAACACATGAGCTACGCACGAGACATCGAAAAGAAGATGCGCATTCAAGGCCGGCTCGTCATTTCCCCAATGAAGAATGACTCGCCAACCTCAAACGGAGGTTTCCGATGGGAAGAAGGCATCGGGGAGTGGGTCGCATGTACGCCTTTTGCCGGTAAACAAGCGGTAAAACGCCTGGCACGCCGACCGCCTCCCGTCTTGCAACTACTACCAACGCCGTCACATTCTGAGGACGAGCACGCACTACCAGAGGATGCTGCCGAAGAGGATTCCGACGATGCAGCCGAGAAGTCCTTTGAGACTGGATACGACGACGACGACGACGCTGTGCCCCAGTCTTCACCTATCAAACGACAACCACGTACATCGACATCGTCCCTCGGCAAACGTCAACGTGCATCGTCTCCAATGGTTATTGTACCAAACAAGCGTTATTGCTTGACTCCACCTGACACACCAATCGAGTACTACCCACTCTTACCAGAAGAAAAAGAAGCAGAAGATGGACCGCGGCGATCGCGTCGTAGTCGGAAAGACATCAAGATACTCGCATCGCGTCTTCGCACTCAGAGATCACGTACAGCATCAGGAAGTGGACTGCGCGAGCAACGGCGCAAGTCGTATGTGGATCAACACGAACAGGAAGAGTATGGCCGCGACGATACGGATGCAAGTAGGGGCAATGAGGAGTCCACAGCTGCATCAAGCGAGAGTGAGGCTGAAGCGGCGACGCAGCCACGACGGCGATCGGTCCCCTCAAGGACCTGGCAGAGCGCACTAGCCGGTCAGAATGACGGCGCCTGCGACGACAAGGACGAAGATGACCGCGACATCTTGGGCATAACTCCTGCACGACCTCAGTGCACCACGACCAAAGTACTGCGCGCCCAGCCAGCACGTCGAAAGACTACACGACCAGTGCGCACCCAATGGTGGAAAGTTCGTGGAGCTGTCGTTGGTGATAGCGAGGATGATGGCAGCGAGGACGAATTGAGCTTTCACTAGCAGTGTGAGCCAAAGTCAGAGGGATATATCATGTCAGATCAAATTTGGCGTTCGGAAGCATAGGTGTTGGTGTTGTTTGGATGGGAAAGGCGTTTAGATACCCGTTTGTGGAATTTATCGCATTGTTGATCATGATGCTTGGATTGAGATGAAATGACTGCTACATTGATTACATCCCTTTGGTCATGCTCGTTGCCATTTTCGCCACTGTCCATCTTGCCTATGTTTCTTCTTCGATTCCTTCACATACTCGAGCGGCCGCATCACCTTTGTCTTCTGACCAGAGTAATCTCGATTAGCAATGCCGCAATGCTGTTGAAGACTCCGAGTGGTTGTGGGCTCAACACCTTCTCTTTCTTACACACCCCGTCACTAGATGTCCGTCTCACTCCAAAGACTTTCTTCCACTCACACTTGGTCTCTTACGATGTCTAGATGACCTTCGAAGTAGCCCGCGCCGGCAGATGGCGGTTCTCTATCACAGCAACAGGCCACTTGTCGACAAAAAGGATAGGCACAGGATTCCATTGCCACTCAGACGACTCCATGTAGTAGAAGCGCGATATTTCTCGGCCGTTGATCTACGCACATAGCATGACGGAGAACTTGTCGAGAATAAGCATCTCCAACGCATCTGGAGACACGGTCGGTGATCTGAATTTTTGCCATAGTTCTGCGAAGTCCCGACGAGGGGGTCGATTGAATGGCTTTGACCAGGGTATCCCCGTGTAGCCGCTACGGGACTGTTGGAGGAACACACCATTGACATTGTGCAGGTAAGTGACCTTGAGGCGCCGAGCTCGGATTTTAAACGTTTCGAGAGACTCCAGCATCTCCACAAAGCCCTCGTCTCGCAGTTCGATGCCGCTGATGGTGACCTCTACGTCCTGCAGCATGGACGACATAGGCATAGATCCTCCCAAGAGCTTGACGAGAGTCTTGAGCGCCGAAACACTGACTTCACACTCGATGGCGAGTGTTCGAATGTACTGCCAGGCGTGTGTTTGAGGGAATATGTTCTTCTCATCGTGCTTGCCGAAGTATTTGGTCACTCCTTGTCCTGCACGTATATGAACGTGTACTTTGTTCTCGCGGTATATGATCTCAGTCGCAAGGTCTTTGGTCGCGGGACAGGCCAAACATGGAAGCAGCTCTGTGTTGAATTCTGGTTTGGGCTGATCGGCGAGCTTCCAACAACATACGCCTGGGAAGAAGCTTTCTTTCAGGTTGCTTTGAGTAGGGAGACAGTGATGGAGGACCTCGAGCTCGAGTTCATCGGGAAGCTTGCTCCAGCCTTTCGCGAAAGTCTTTGGTGCGAATTTGGAGAGGCCTGCGATCAAGTCGTTGTCGTTCTTGCTATCCATTGTGTCTACTGCTGTGATTCTTCCTATCGACCTGAGAGAGATGATGATGCGGTGCTAGTGGTGGCGAAGTCGGTCGTGACGTGTGTCGAGCCTGAGTCTGCAATCGATCGTGGTGAAGTTGAGAGAACGTGCAGAGAAAAGGGAGCAGGAGGAGGTGAATACTGCTCACCCCGTGAGTATCCCCGAAGTAGGCAGCAGTGCGTCACTTTTATGGTCCGTGAGCTTCGTGTTATCACACTCTCATCGCTGCCTGGCTCCCAGTTCCCTTTCTGCTTAAGCACTCACATCCAGTCCCGGGCTCTTCAGCATCGACCTCTACATGTCACCCCGACCTCTACGTCTCACCCCGACTCTACGTCTCACCCCGGCCTCTACGTCTCACCCCGACCTCTACATCTCACCCACTCATATCTCCGCCCTCCACAAGAATATCTCCGACTTATTCCACGCTGGAATCCAGCAACATGTCAGGGCCACTACTCTCCTTCCGCCGTGGGTCCGATCTTCCGTCAGAACTTCAACTCGAGGTGCTGTCCTACCTTCTCACCGCATCTGATCCGATCAAGGATATGTATCAGGGCGGAGCAACCAGGTAGCTGATCGTCTGCATACTAACGGGTAATCGGCACCTGGCAGACCTGGCAGACCTGGCTCAAACACAGTTCTACCAATCCAATGTGTTCATGCTACGCACAACCATCCAATACGAGCAGGATGCGCCCGTAGATCCAAAGATAATCGAGGCGCTCGAAAAGTTTCAGATAATCACAGCGCTGCGGCACCCAAACTTCGCCCAAATGCACAACATTCGACACCTATATATTGAGGTGGCATACAGCTCCATACTCACATCTCCGGAAAGCATGGTCGACAAAGCCCAAGGATGGAGGTTCCTTCTTCAGCCGAACGCCACGTCGAAGGTCTCCATCACACGCGATGCAGACTGGCAATCAAAGTTCAAGAACCTCCAGACCATTCAGCTTAGCATCGTCCTCGATCAGAATATCTTTGCGCCTAGCATTGAGCCAAAGTATACCATGTCGCCGAAATTTTGCATCATGCCCCAACAGCTGGAGGGGGCGTACATCACGCTCAAGGCGAAAGAGGTTTCGGTGGGCGTATCTTTCAAGTACGATGGGGAGGCTCCTGCGTCTGTGGGGTTGGCAAGTGTGAAGGAGAAGCTGACGGCCATGATGGCACCAAAGAAGAGTGAGAGTGCCGGATCTTAAGACATCCCGCCGGGACTGACACAAGACTACAAGACAAAAGAGTGGTAGCTAAGGTCGAGTTCGTGGCAAGAGTAGCATTAGATGTTTCCAGCAGTAAGAGATGTGAGGATATCGAGGGCACCCTGGAGGGCTAGACGCGATTGGAAAATAGTCAATGGAGGAGCTTACTGCTTTGACAGTACTTCACGTCATAGACGCTTTATGCAAATTAGTAACCTATGTGACTTCGATGATGGGTACTCTAGACAGGCTTCATCCAGGGCCTACTCCTTGAAAGCGTTAGCTCCCTTTGAAACTGCTCATCTGACCCCAGGTTGATTCCCTCTTCCGGTCCTCATTGTTAGTAGCCTTGTGTCAAAGGCTTTAAGTATCCGCTGTGGTTTCCTTCTCTAACAGTACATTCAATACTGCCTCGAACCGCTCCTCACAAGGGCATATCCACAGTGAGTCCCTTGACTGTAGATCGCGAATCCTTTCATCCTTTCTGCATCCCTCACATTTCACCACCACCATAGAGTGTCTCGGTTTGATCTGTGCAGGCCCGTACTTGAGCGCCGCCACCGCCACATCCATTTGATCCCGATAACAGTGATAATGTCGTTGGAGGCTGGGCGAAGACTTTCCAAAGGATGAGAAATCCGAATTATGGATGAACGTAGATGGAGCTTCAATGCGGACGAGAAGGCCGAGCCTGCGAACGTTGTTGAATCGATATTGCCAGGCTCTTCGTTTCTGCAAAGCGGACGAGACCGCCGAGTACTCGGATCCAGAATAAGGGGTCTGCCCTGATTGTTCTCCGAGTGGGGCGAACAGGAAGGTGAGTGCATGCCGTGCTGACAAGCTAGGCTGGGGCTCCCAGTCCTCTGGCAGTGGGGTTCTGAGTTCCACGACCAGGTTGCGGATCATCCTGCAGTACTTCCGGGGCGGAAGAATCATGGCGGCATCGTAGGAATGATGTGCCGAGTGTGTGATCAAAAAGATGTTGCTTTTGTAGTCTGGGACCTTGAGTTAGCATAGCGCGCGATTCGAAGGTGCTCTTAGATTTTTAGGTCAACGACTTTGACGTTCAGTGTGTCCTGAAGGTTGATACCAAAACGAGCATCTTCGTAGGGTCGGGGGATACTCACATGCTTCCATCGCTAGGTTGATCAGGTGATGATTCCTTGTACTGATGATGTTGGACAGCTCATCTTCTACGATGCTTGTTAAACTCCTAACGCGCAATAGCGGCTGCGTGCCAGTGAGCAAACATTCGAGGACGGCGAGTTGCAGCTCTGTGGGCAGACGATCCCAGCAAGCAAAGGAAGCGTGGAGGCTCGACATCGCGTAACGCGCCGTTGACAGTTCGGACGTTGAGCTGGACGCGAGATCGTGTGAGGCGGATTATTTGCGAAGGCGCGACCGTGCATTAGCGCAAAATCACGTGACCGAACTCTTGTTGCAGACCGCAGACTGGTTGTAAGTAAGCCCCTCCCGCGCTCTCCACTCCACCTGAATCTCCTCCAACATGAAAAAAAAGACTCAACAGCCGCCAGAGAAGGACCGGCTCGGTTACGATGACCTTCCGAACGAACTCAAACTTCACATTTTGCGCTTTGCTCTTGTGCACATCGAGCCCATTACCGTTCTCAACCACTAAAATGTCGCAGACACAGACGTCACGAACCTTGAGGGCCTGATTCGTACGAATCACGTCATTCGCGCCCTCGCCCGCGAGGGGTACAACAGTTCGAACACCTTCATCGTCGAGCGCTCTTACGGCTATGATCCGCACAGACTTGGGTACGGAGCCGGCGAGTACATATTCCGTTACCCACCCTTCGCGTTCGGACATCTCATTCGGAGTCTCTAAGTAAGGATAGTAGCGTCGGTTGCCTTCGCAACTAGTACCTTAGCAATACTTGCCCATTCGCCATCGCAAATGCAGAAACGGCGCGGAATCTTCTACAACGAGTGCCTGGTCCTGCTGCGTCCTTTTGAATCCGGACAAAAGCACGAGACGAGTTGGCAAGCGCACTTTCCGCGACTGGACGTACTCTCCGTAATATTCGAGGTCGATCAATGCTTGGGTTACTGTGAAAAGATGAGGGCGCATATTCGCGATCTGCCACAACACTCTACAATCGATATCAGGCCAAGGAAGGTGGAGATGGACATGAATTATCCTAACTGTGTCTTCTGCGGCACAAAAGTTGGGATAATACTCGTTGATACGATTCGAAGCATGGTCAAGCTTCGTAGCGACAGCTGAAGGAGGATATGAGGAGTGATTGCGCGGGAAGAACGATGGGGAAGTAGGCGCCCACGGGACAGGTTTGGGAAATGGCTCCAGGATATGGAATGTACAATGGTGAACAAGGAGATGGAGGACTCAATTATATGAGACATCAGCATCTCATCAGTCCTGAGTCTACTTTCGTTGAGATAAATGGCAGCGAACGCTGGCCGGTGCCTCGCCCTCAGCGGTCATTCAGACTTTACCTCATTACTGCTGTCAGCACGCTCTGGGTCTCAAATCGCGCCTCGCAACGATCTTGCGTTAATCAAACCATGCGTCTCTTTGGCGTTGACTGCAACCTAATCATCTTCGCCATGACGGTGTGCTGAGCATCGCACTGCGCTACAGATACATGTAGCTCACATCGTGTTGGTGCGGCTCCCCTTTCAGAGCTCGAAATTCCTGCTCAATCTCGGCATCTGCGAAGGCTGCGGCTATACGAGGCATTGTTTTCGGTGGCGAGTGTGATGATGATCGGGAGGACAGCCAGAAGTAGCTCTTTCTTCGGCCGTTGAGCTTGATCAAACTCGCGACGGGCGACGGTCAAGATACTTGGCTCCTCGAGCGAGGAACGGATAAACTCTGGCACCGTCGGAGAGTTGTGGGTATCGAGAGCCTTCTTCATGCTCATGTAGTAAGCAACGCGTATGTTAAGCAAGTGGGGAGTACCGTGTACCTCTTTTCAAGTCTCGCTGCCAATCGCGGAAAGCTGATCCTGCTAGGAGTGGTACTGTGTGATTATTGGTCCTCAAGTGCTACATTACTCCTCGCATGAGAAGAGGACGGAGATACCAAACACCCCGCCTGAAGTGTTAAGCGATGATATTGCATATATGCCACAATTTCGCTGCATCTAGCAACCAAAATCGTGAATTGACAAGATCTATGCGTGGATAGAATCGCCCTCTCCCAGTACGATCTATCGACTGACCGAAATGCCAGTCTTTCAACGCCAAAAACGCCGCGCCTTCTACCCTAGAATACAACATTAAAAATATCAAATAGAATGTCGCTTCTGTAGTACGCCGTACAAATAATGTGAGGCACGATAAATAGGCGAGACGTAAGAATGAGTGCGCTGTTTCGCTCAACGAACGCCGTGTAATGCGAATCCAGTCTGCGCAACGAACGCAGTGCTCGGGAGCCATCGGTAGTGAGATCGAGCCGCAAGAAGAATCGACGAAGCACGAGGAGTCCTTCTAAAACCCCTCGTCTTTCTGATTCTTGCCCTGCTCTTTGGCCAGCGCCTCTTTCTCCGCCGCCGTCATCTTAATAAGATCCGCACCTTCCAACTTGAAGCCTTTAGCGTCTACAATATGTTCGTCTTGGGTCGTGAGGTACAGCTGGTGCAGTCTTGGCAGGAAATACTGCATGACCTGATCAGCAAGGTTCTTTGCTACCAAGCCCTTATCGACCCAGAAATGTCGCACGAAAACGCCCTTGCAGCCGCCGCGGTTTGCGGCCTCAGGCGCGCCGTTCGCCTCGACGCAGGGCAGGACGCGAATGTCGTCTGGTCGGTCGTAGTCGTAGCGCAGGTAATTACCAAACGCAGCCTGTTCGTGTGCCCAGTCTAGCTTCCACCTTGCGCAACCCTGGTATTTCGCCTCGGAGGGGCACTCTGCCCATGACTTGTACATTTCCTGCGTGCGTGCGCTTTGTCGCGCGATAACAAAGCCTGTGTTCAGATATCGGTTGCCCTTCTCATCGTAGTTCTGCGGCTCGTTCGGGTCGATGGACATCATGGCGAGGGTGTCGTCGGTCATGTTCCAGTAGTTCATGAGCCATTCAAGCGGAAGATGCGGGTAGTGGAACATGACGTCTGAGTCCATGAAGACGATATATTCGTGCGTTTTGAGGGCCTCCTTCATCATGGGCACCTTCACCCAGGTACCCCAGCGATCGGCGTAGTCGGGTGCGCGGATGAACTTGTAGTCGTATCCATGGATCTTCGCTGTACAAATGTTAGCCCAACTCGCACTACACCTGGTCTCCCCAGGCTCTTTCTCCCATGGCGCATCAGATGGAAGCCTTACCGAACATGTAATGGCTCAACATGCCAGCAGAAAGCGGCCGCATGCCCTTCCACTTCAGATTCGGGTTCATGAGTTGACCCTCGCCCGTCAATGGCCTGCTGTCAATGTCCAGTATGAGCACCTTCTTCCCCAGCTTCTCCTTGAACTTTGGCTCGCCATGTAGGCGGTATATGTCGCCGTCCTCGTCCGTGAAATTCGACGCGTCTACCGGGTGTAATATGGGGCCGTAGAGCGCTTTTATAATGGTGGGCATCGTGATGTCGTCAGGATCGAGTGAAACGTTCTGTGTATGTGGCGCATACCTGTCGCATTGTTAGCTGGGAGCATGCGCAACTGCCGGAGAGCCATGCTGTGAGGATTTGAAGCCACTTGGCATGTAGTTGTGCGGATAGCTATAGTATACGAGTGCGATAGCCATGGGGATCATGGCAATGAACAGCACCCGCCGCCACCGGCCCTGCGGGCCCATATTCGCGAGCGACTGGTACGAATATTCGGCCATGCCCATCGGTGCTGAGGATATACTCGAGAGAGCGTGGTCTCTTTGGGCGAACGAACTAGACACGGGAGCGGGTGCCTCGTAGGACGGCCAATCTTTCGGATGGGATGGAATGCGCAGAGGAGAGTGGCCTGAACTGCTGGTAGCAGCCTCCAACCAACAAGACGGCCGTGGAGTGTAAAGTGAAAGCGTCACGAGAAAAGGGTGTGTACAGCAAAGAACGGCAGAAAGGAGGATTCCAAAGATGGTAATAATGTGGCAGTGTCTCAGCTGGTCCACGGGAGTCCGCAGTACTCCTAGGCAAGAAAGGGTGGGGCTAGGCTTGAACCCTGGCCGACTGTGGTATGGCGGCCGCCTCAACTGTTCGGATGGCGTCCAAACAAAGTCAAATGTGTGTGGGCCTGGAATGCTCGACGCTTCTGAATTGAATGTGTCGCGCAGTTATGAATGTCGTCGAGCCAAAAGGAAAGACAATGTTGTGACAAGACGGCAAAATCCGGCAGTCGTCAGCAGCTCTCGGCGGTTTCTTTGTTGGTGCAGATCCTGCTTCGTACATTACTACATGTAGGTAGGGCTGAGGCGCTGACGCATCAGCGGGTATCTGAAACGTGTACTTTACCACCTCAAGACCATCATCATCCGTACACGCTGTAGACCGTCTTGTAGTGCATTCATATAATTAAACTACTAGGACAATTCTGATACTCAGACGCCGTCCTTCTGCATCAAACCACTGTTCCTGCAGGCACATTATTCTCCCGCACGTCGCATCTTCCTGTGTGCTCACGTCCTAGGGCACAAAATTCTTCTCATCTCTGTAGTCACAAATATACTGGCTCTCGCGATCAGTGAAGTAGCCCTTTCTCATGTATTCATTCTGGCCTTTCTGATTCCATGGCGGGTTCGGCTTCCAATCATCCAGGCAGAACTTGCGCCTGTTCTCCCGCCAATGCCATTCCTTCACTTTGCATTTCGTTAGCCATGCTTACACAATACACCGGGTACTCACTAAAGATCCAGTCGAGATCTACCCTTTTTGCTGTGCACGGCATGACGTGCTTGTCGTAGCATTTCCAATACTGTTCAGCAACGTCGCGGTTTTGGCAGAAACATCGCCCAGTAGCAGGGGCATTAGCGTCCGGCCATACTGGCTTGGGATCAATGCAGTTCCAGTCATGCTGCTGCTTGATCATGGTCTCGCACTTTATGCTAGCGTTGAACCGCGATTTGTCAGTGAACACGCTGGTCAATATCATCTGGCAAAGATATTTACGGCGCAGTCAGACAAGGCCAGCGATTCAGGTGATACTGATGGTCTCGCATATATAGCTGGGAGCAGGGCGACGGCGAAGGTGATGACGAAAGCGAAAGGAACCAATACATTTGCGTGGTGAAGCGTGGACATTGTCATTCATGGTCTTTTATAGCAGGTAATGCCAATTTTGCACTACGCTAACGTGGTAGGGAGAACGTAGTCTAATAATGACTAGTTAGCATCACTTCTGTGGACGGTCATCTGGGGAGCCGCCTTGTTCGAAGCTTAATGTGGACCTAGTCTATATTTTATACCATGGATCGTAAACAAGCACAACCACGTGAGCTGTTCACGCGGGCCAAACTTGTATCAACCTTTCACGCTATAAGAGACGCAGCAACTCTGCGTCTTTCGAGATCCCAGGACTGTCGCGGCCACAGCTCTCGATGAGCGCTATCATAATCTGCACCCATTCCTGCCATCCATCAGGCAGCGTGGCCCTCAGCTTTGGATCTGGGGATCGGGCCACCGCATGGAAGAGCAGCACCTGACCGAAGCATTGGCAGCACCAACCGAATTTAAGTGGCAGCGCTGATAGCATCTGCGCGCAGAGACCCATGGTCGTAGGCCAGTACATCCCTCCACGGAGCCCATTGCGAACTTCGTTGTATTCCGCATCATTAGTGAAATCTGGCGCATGTAATGCTTTGTACAAAAACGGCCGGCCGATGTGGAACTTGGCGACGAGGTATCGACAGCGAAGCATCGCTTTGGCTACGACGTGTGCAGGGCTCGGCGCATCGTCGACGCTCTCGTTGTCGTCGAACTGCAGGGGAGCTGGTAGATTTGCGCGCCATTGCTCAAGTTGATGATGCATCTCCGAGGTGATTCCTGCGCTTGGAAAGCCTTTCTTCTCTGCAAAGTAATAGATGCTTTGCGTTACGCGCGTGAGAATGATGCGATGCGCAGCTTGCGCTAGAAAGTGGAAGTTGAAGAAAGAGTCGTCTTTGTCTGTCAGCAGCCCTGCTATTGATGTCTTGGGCCGCGGACATGACGTGAATCTGGGCAATGGTACATGTGGCTCGAAATCAAGCAGCCCGCTGTGTGGCAAGTGGTCAAGCTCCTTTGTTATCACCGTCTCATACATCAGCGTGTTCCAGTACAGCCTGGAGAGCATGTCGCCCTCCCAATCATCGAAATTGATCGTCGTGGTACGACTCAGAACAGTAGTGCAGCAGAGGGCTGCTCGATTGACAGTGACCCAGGAGTCGAGAGGGCGCAGGATCTGAGAGTAGTATGACGTCGAGAGCATGTAGAACTGCCCAGCTTGCAGATCGGTCTGACTGAGAAATCCGGACCGCCTGCGAGCCTCATTGACAAACTTTAAGCCTGGAGGCTCATCTGATGTGAGTTCGTACCAGTCCGGGCGTACAAAACCTCGTGCCGAATCGACATCGACCCTCCGCGAAGGAAGAGCGAAGTCACCCTCTTCGTGCGCTTTGACGGCTAAACAACCAAGTGCGAGTACATTCAGGACCAAGCATGACTCAATGTCGTAGCCAAACTCGTTTTCGAATGCCACACCCAACGTGTTGGAATAGAAGAAGGATTTGTCGAGGATGGGCGTGATGCGATGGAAGACAGCAAAATAAGCATCAGCGAGGCCCTTCAGGACGGACTGCGGGAGACTCATCAACCACGAATTTGGCATGGTTCCACAAGGATGATCGATATGAACGGGTAGAGCAGCCCGCGCATTCTCAATCTCAGCTATGTAATCCTGAGGAAGCTCTGCGCGAGCTTGCGTGAATTCGGTAGGAAGAACTTGCTGTACTGCAGGCCAGAGTGCCACGCGATGTTGACTGAATGAGAGTACAGTGTTGCGAGGGCCTTCAGCCTGTACTTTGGCATTGGGCGGATGAGAATCCGATGCTCGTTCGGCCGCCGGACTTGTGGCGTTGATTGGGGTCGATGGTACGGCTGGTGTTGGCGCTCCAGGTGGTGGACCTCTTAAGGTTTGGACAGCCGCTGTCAGGTCCTCGATTTTGGTCTCTAGTCGGCGGATGGCGTTGATGGCGACAGTCATAGACTGGTCTTTCTTGGTAGCCCGCGGTGCTTGATAAGTGCACTCCAAGTGATTACTTCGGCAGTAGCCGCAGCGAGGTCTGTCTTCATCGCATCTACTTTTCCTCGAGCGACAGATATCGCAAGCCTGGAAACGTCAGCTATGAGAGCATGCCACAATATGTGTAGCCTCACAAGAGTTGCCATGAAACTCCGCGCTTTCTTCAATGATGAGCCATCTGCATCTTCCTGACTGCCAATGCCGTCCGCATCGTGAGACGCCTGTCGATCGGGTGGCTCAGAATATGTCGAGGCTGTTATGCTGTCGCGCGGGCGCTTGGTCATGTCATAGTACGAGTCGGATCAATATCGTGTATTTGTGAAGTGATTGCAGCATGTCAACGTGAGATGACGGATGCACATTTGCGCAGGTCGCTCGAAACGGAAAGGTCAATGGCACGCACGGACGGTAAACAAAAGTGACACACATCGCGGCTGCCTCTGCTTTTCCATCACACATTCTCGCCCACAACACGCTCTCGCGGACAACATCCTCGCGCTGCTCAGTTTTGCTCATGGCTTTGCAGTGTCTTGTCGTTGTCCGTGTTGTCACTTACAAAGCAGGCTGGTCCTCCAGTACCATCTCTTCTCACTCGAATACACACCGCTCCAGCTGCAGCTCGAGTTGGTGGTTCCCATGACGGCGACGAAGCGCGAGACGCTGCTATGGCTTTCTACGCCTCTGCAGCTCTTGTCTTCTGGTTCTGTCGTCGATACAGTAGCTCGAGGGTATACCGGAGTTCTTTTTCTCTCTCGGGCTTCATGCCGAAGCGATGTTAGCTGGCCCAGAAAACTCCGGTCTTTCACTTGTCGTTGATACATGCTTAGGCTCATCATGAAGGCTACTTTCCTTGTCAGCAGGTCTTGTAGGGCTTCACTCAATCGTCCTTCTCGTCGTCTCAATACTCCCAATCTTCTCGACTCCCCCGTTCATGTCTGACTCGCTGTTCTTGTCTTTCACTTTGTCATCCACTAATTGCTCGTAGTTGCCATCCCGTCCTACACCAGTAAGATTTCTCTTCCACTGCTCCTCTCTGCATGCCACGCCACGCCGTCCCATCTTCATGGACGGTGTGATGGAGCAGGAAGTCCTTGCAGGATCGAAAGACAGTCAAGAGTCATCCGCCACGGCGCTGTACAGCTTCAGCCTGACCTATCTCGAGGAGCTGGCTCGCCTCTGCCTCATGGTGTTCGTCTACATGCGGGCAGCGTATTCTGTTAGTGCTACTCGCCCTCGTTGCTCGTCTGCGGTGAAGGCAAACGTCACCCCACATGCGAACAGACTGGGTGGGTGTGTCGCATGCGTGGTCCAAGCTTGCTGAGCCGACTGCATTGCACGGTCAGCCCACGCGTTGCAGCTGGCTATAGCAAGAGTGGGAATTGTCCCTTTGCATAAAACCACGATTGCAAATTTGTCTGGTGTCGTTAAGATGACACATGGGTCTGTAGCAGAAAGGCCGCGATGATGCGCTGTTTGACACTTCCGCAACTGCATTTGGTGTTCTCCACAATGTTCTGCGAAGTTCCGTCGCCTTCTTCTGTCCCGCCAATCGCCTTCGCCGATCGTACCACAATCACACGAGACGCCCCTTGGACCGCGCTAAGCTTTTGCATTCTTCCCATGCGCTTCTGCTCTTGGAGCGTGTTCCTCGCTACGAGCACGTGAACAGTGAATTCATGACAGAAAGGTCACGACGCCGTGAGTAGTTCGGCGGTCGTCGTCCCACCTGATCTACCAATGAGCCTCGAAAGAGAAGGAACGCTTGTCAGAAAGGGGGCAAGTGACACTGGCATCCCGGCTGATCCCTGGAAGATTCGAGCCTGAGGACGAATGAGAGCTCAAGAACCTGAGCAGTCTGCCGCTTGCTCGAGGGGCGGCGTCACGATAGTAGAGAACGCTCCTCACTCTCATGTTCGAGGTTCACGATGAAGGCAGCGGGACGGTCAGAATGGGAGGCTCGCTGCAAGCATAAAAAGAGCGCCTCCTGCCCCTTTTGTCGTGACTTCTTCGGTTACGCAGAGCTCATTGCCACTCCACATCGCTTCTTCTGAACCGACTACGCACATCAAGCAATATCCTCGCATCAGCTATCTTATCTACCACCTTATCAACCTCGTTCGAAGGCCAATCACACCAAGACCGACATATCTCAGCATGTCTACCTCCAACATCATCCCCGACACGGTCTTGGGCTTAGGGCCCCAGTTTCAACGTCTTCCAAGGGTCCTC
>Ga0265797_10001183_pt1 | contig 46556 bp, 52 predicted proteins | sample P2T30metagenome_FD_192433 | JGI IMG/M metagenome (GOLD analysis project Ga0265797, IMG submission 192433) | Plant litter microbial communities from East Loma Ridge, Irvine, California - P2 T30 | ecosystem: Environmental > Terrestrial > Plant litter > Unclassified | place: USA: California...
AAATGCGCGCTCGGATCCCATCGCCGCTGACAGTCAGACGAAGAGACGTCTCCTCGCCGTACTGACACATCCAACTGCTCGGACTCCGGGAGCCAGCTCGCTCCATCCATCTCGTAGTAGTGGAAATGCAGCTCTTCCGTAGACCACATGCCAACCGAGCTGAAGATGCCGCCGTGGCAGACCAAAGCTTTGAATCTCCGCCCAAGATCGTGCCCTTGGATCCAGTTGATCTATCATCAAACCGTCAGCCACTCGTTTGTGGAAAATCTGCGTTCGGGGTGAAAAAGTTTGCGTTACCATATAACCCCCATAACTGTGCCCCAAAGCAACAGCCCTCTCGTTATCCGCACCTTCCAGATTCCCTCCCACCCAGTCGAAAAGCTTCACAAGATCACGATACGGATCGCCGCCCCAGTTTCTGAAACTAGAGTCCGTGAAAGCCTGTCCATAGCCAGAGCTCCCGGATATATTCGGCGCGATCACGATGTAGCCTTGCTCGGCAAACACTGCAGGATTCCAGCGGGTGCTCCAGGCGTCTTTCCAGGCGGCGTGAGGGCCGCCGTGGACGAGGTAGGCTACGGGGTACTTTTTGGTCTTGTCGAAAGCGCTGGGCTTGATGACCCACGAATGGATGGTTTGCGTGATGGCGGGGTTCGAGGCTGGAGTCCAGATGCTGTTGATCTGGGATGGTTGGATACCATGCCTCTTGCCGTCGTCGGAGTTGGAGTGGAACCACATTGGTTCGTGGAGCGGATTGTTGTGCTTGTGCACTTTCGTGACCTCGGCGGTCGGGACATCGAGGATCGCGTACCACGAATCATCAATCATAGACGAGCCGCTGACGAAAAGACGGCCGTCAACCAGACATCGGACGTCGACTGCGGTTCCCGGAAGTGCGAGCGGACGTGGACTGCCATCACCAGTTGCTACGTCTCCGCCACGGATGAAGTAGACGCGCCCGCGGCCCTGGTCCTCGGCAAGAACAACCAAAGACTCTCCACCAGCTGCAAAACAAATGCTGTCAGGTGAAAGATCCCAAGTGCCTTCGAGTGGACTCTGCTCCGCAGAACAAAAAGCTCTCACGACTTCGAACCGAGAAGCCGTGATGTCCGTCACCACGAGGATCTGGTTCTTGTCCGCCTCATACCTGTTCCTGCGCATCATGAGGAACGCCGCCTTGTTGCCAACGGGAGCAAAGACCGGGGAAGCAGCGACGCCATTAAACCCCTCGACATCGATCTGTCTGATCTCAGGGTTTGCCGTCACGCCCTCTGCTGGATCCCAAGAGTCGATCCCGCAAACGTAGACATTGCATTTCGTGTTCCACGACGGGTTGATTTCGGGGTCTTTCGCGAGCCAGATGATGGCATCTTTGCGGACGTCGAACTGGTCGGATCCGCCAAAAGGTGCAATTGGACATTCCATGTTCGTGCCGGCGAGCAGATTGGTCAATTCGGACAGTTTGCACCGACCTCCTCCTGCTCCGTCTGTAGTAAGAGAGAGTTTGCCGTACCACAGTGAATTTCTCTCCGAGCCCTCGTAGCGATCCCAGTGGCGTACGAACAGTTTGTCGTACAACCTGCCGCTTGAGTTGGACTTGCGAGCTGCATCCGCAGAATTGTAAAGCCTACCATTTCCGCACGCAGGGGCGCCGACCACGACGGCGAAATCGTCGCGATCGTGGCTGATTCGGGCGACTTTCAAGCAACTGGTTTTGGCGTTGATGACTCCGGCGCTCTGGAGTGGTGTGGTGTTTTGTCTTGTTTTCGACCCGGAGCTAAAACGGCCGTGGAGGAGACTGGTTCTGCCATCTTCCTCCGAGCGCAGACAGACGAAACGCTTGTCGTCGAGCCAGTTGATGTAGGAGATGTCCTGGTTGGTGGCGATGTCGGTGATTTCGTTCGTTTGGACGATTAAGGCTTGGAGTCTGGTCGTTTGCAAATGCTCTTGGAATGAGTACGAGGTTGTCGTGAAGAGGAGTGTCGTCCCGGATAGGTTGGGGATTCCAATTGACCTTCGCGGCGCACTCAGTAACGACTGCGGCGTGAAAAGAGGCCGCTGACTGTCCATATTTAGATGGTATGAAGCTTGCGGCGAGCTGGTTAGAAGCAAGCTGGAAAGGGAATCAGCTTGTTTTAAATGGGAAGGTTGGGCCAGGCAGCCATTTAAGGTGGCCCTAAGAACGATATGCGTGCCGCAGACGATCAAGGATTATCAGCGCGTAAGCGAGATCTGCGAAATCGTCCGCATATCGCTAATAAAAATCCAAGACCACAAAAGTAGATGTGGTGCATGATCAAAACCATGTTGCGGCAGTCTTGAAAGGCTTTCACCACACTGTACTCTTCCAGATGTGCTCATAGGTCCTGGAATGCAACACATGTTCTTGTAGCACGGCGAAAGAGATATGCCACGCTAGTTCCATTGGTCGAGACTGGGATCATGGGGAAGTGGGCGATAATGTATGATGATGGTGAGGGCAGAGACGATGGATGCGAGATTTGCAGCCTATAAAATATATAGTCAGAAGCCAATCGACTGAGAACACTCACTTACCACATCCAAGAAGAGCACAGCAGAGAAATGACACAGTCAACACCAGAACACCATCTGCAAAAAAAAGAAATCTTTTCTCATTTCAATTCATATCAACCCCGATGCCCTTATAGCATCAAGGCTTTAAGAGTAGAAAAAGGTCTCGGTATCGAACTCGATCCCTGTCTATCTACTGTGCCTCCTTGCCGCTGGCGTTGCCAGTGCCCTTGCTGGCAGCGTCGGCAGCCTTGTCCTCGAGCGGGCCCTTGGGGTTGGAGTCGAGGTTCTTGAGGGTGTCCTTGCTCTGGTCCTTGCTCTCCTCGGCGCTGCCGGCAACGCCCTGGTCGTTGGGGTTGTTGGAGGTTGCGCCGGCCTGGGAGCCGGACTGGCGCTCGGGCTCGGGGGACTGACGGCCTTGGTTGGGGGCGGACATGTTTGTGGTGGTGATGTGGTGGGTTTGGAGCTGTCATAGGTGTTAGAGCTGAGTTTTGTTATGGATTGTTGCGTGAGTTGTAGGTTGGGTAGATGGTGAGTGAGATTGGTTGGGAGGAAAGTCGTACTGGGTTCTTTGGTGGTTTGGCTTGAGTGTCTGGGAGGTGGGGCGTTAGTTAGGAGCTCCATTGAGTGGCAGGATGGGATAGCGATGAGCCTTTGGTAAGGACTTACGATTTTTTGGGTTGTTTGTTAAGATGATGTTGGTGAGATGAAGAGGATTCAAGTTCTGTCAAAGCAAAGAGGGTGAGAGAAGTACATGTACCTGTAGTTGGACTGCCTCGTGAGATGATCGATGCTCCCCACCAGAATGCCCCACTACCTGATGTCATCCGCTCGCTTCGGCGATTGATTGCAGTGAGGACGACGACGACGATGCCATGTGACAAAGGGACACATGTCTGAATATGAAGGCCAATACGATGCTCGCCGGCTGAATGAAATATGCCGTTCGGTTAATATCGATTCCTTCATCGATTGCATGTGAGAGCGTATTTTGTGAGGCTGCACGTGACCTTCACTTGCATGACGGCCATAAACGTCACACGCATGGTATCATCTCGAAATGTGATGCCAAAATCGCGCGCTTGGTCTTATTTCACCGCAAAAGCTCCAGGTTGATGAGATTGTTAGTTTGACACGCGACGCGAGTTTGGCAGCGCGAAGATCTATTTTCCCTGCTGCCTCCAACCGGTCAGGGGCGATGCTGTCGGCTCGTCCTTTTGAAGCAGCACCTCCTTGGGCTGTTTTGATGATTACAGAACTACATTAGCTAGTGACGAAGCCATTGATTTTTCTTACTGCCATCAAGGTGCCTGGTACCTTGTACCTTGGCAAGCTATCCCGATAGAACGGTCAGGTTCGTGAATGGAGGCAAACTCTTCCTGGAGACGGCGTGCCAGTATATCGGTAGGTGTATTAAAAGTACATTATAATTTACAGTGTTATACAGAAGTCTGCTTGTCTTGAGCATGCATGACCGTTGAAAGTTGATCGACCATCGCGATGGCACCTTCTGGGTCGTCTTTGTTGTACAGGAACACGCCTTGGAGCTGAGCTGTGCTGACCTTGTCGACCAGTCCAAACTCCTTGGCTCGTTCGACGAATATCTTCTTTCCTTTCCCTTCAAGATCATATGGGGCATAGAAGCGATCCCATAGTTGGCCAATCTGCCATTCAGTGGCATTACCCAGCTGAACAGTCATATCGATTCTGCCAGGTCGAATGAGAGCGTCATCAAGCTTTTCAATATGATTCGTCGTCATGAACATGATTCGTTCCTCGGCGCTCGCAACACCGTCGAGTGCGTTAAGCAGGCCCGAGAACGTCACTGTGGAACCGCTGTAACCGTCCGAATCTGTTTGCCGTCTGTTGGTGAACGCAGCGTCTGCATCCTCCAGTAAAACGATGGTACGTGGCGGTACCTCCTCAAGTAGTTTGTTGAGTAGGTCATCTGTGAGACCACGTTTGCTAAGACTCAGCATAGCAATGTTGAAGTCTAGAGCGCCTGCAAGTGCCTGAACGAACGACGTCTTGCCGGTACCGGGCGGACCAAACAGTAGGTAACCTCTTCTGTAAGGGATACCACGGTCCAGATACCACTCGCGTGTGTCGATGAACTCTTGGACGTCGTTACGGATCTTGTCCGCAAGGCCCTCTTCTAGGATGACCGAGTCGAACGGACGTCGCCTCTTGGGTTCGGCAGAGGCATCCCAGCCGATGTTTCTCGAGGTGTAGACTATTGTCTTGCCCTCAGCCTGTTGATTTGCTGCGAGATGTGCCTCCTGGAAGATGTCTTCGAAGATCTTGCGCTGGTGGTAAAGCGTCGTCATGGTGATTGTTTCGAAAGGTCGACCCTTTTCATCGAAACTTTTCCCGATGCGTTCCCTATTGACGGCGATGAACGCATTCTTATAGCGGAGAATGTGCTTTCCTTGACCTGGTACCAGGGAAAACATTGTCTGCTCCGAGCCGCCCGGCGTTTTGGTGCGAGCCGTATCGATTTGTAGATGATGTAGTCCTGGTGTGAATCGCTGTAGAAGGTACTCCATAGTACCAAGATCCTTACGAGCTCCTGCGGGCTTCAGCTGACTCTGGAATTGTGCAGTCATCCAATTGAGCACCCACGGATACGAGGGATCATGACGGGTCACTTCCAAGTCCACAAGCATCCTTCGTTTGGCCAGCTCGGCAGCTCTCCTTAGGCCTTGTGAGCCATATCTAACAGCCGCGCCCAAAGCTGCAAGGCCGAAACCCGCAGTAAAGAAAGGGTTACCGGTCAGCTGTGAAAAGATAGATCCATCGCCGCTCGCGCCCACGTCAGCCAGCTGACGGATTGCATCCTCTTTGGTGCCCTTTGCCGGTGTTAACGCCTGGGATGGCGCCCCATTGGGCGATGTCGCATCCATGAATGTGAATGAATTCCGCCACGGAACCGTGAAGTTCGAAGTTTGGGGAGTTCTTGCGCCCGGGTACATCCGCCTCACCCCTGCTAGCGCTGTTGCCTATCAGGTGGACTTTCCTACAGTACACATCCATCAAACACCTACAACATAAAGACACGCCATCTTTTCCATAACCGAATCTGCGATCGAGCGATCATGGCTCTTCCGCCGGGTCTTGTCCATCAATCTGGAAATTCTGACAGAGTCACAGTCGACAGAAATTACCTCAATGCTTTGGTCCGCAGGTGAGTTTATCTATGTATCTTCAGCTTACATATATCGTGCCCTGCTAACATTTCACGATTTCAAGGGCAAATCTCGTATGCACACGCGATGCAAAGCTTTCGAGAAAACCGCACTAAATGTTGTCTTAGCATAACTCTTACCCTGTCGATCCAGCCAGCATCGCTATCTCGCGTATCGAATACGACAGCCTCGTGAGTGCCACACAGAGACCACCTATAGGAAACCGAAGCGACTAACGCATTATTCCAGCTGCGCGATTCCCGCGACTATCAGGCTCTTCGTAATGTATTGCTCGCAGGCGGTGTCGCCATGAGCGCTCTCGATACCCTGATCAACTCCAATCCTTCCAACCTTCGCAAAGACTCTGGGGCGGCAGAGACACAGCATTATGGCCATGATGAGTACGGTCAAAAGCCAGCTTCCATGGCAAGTCTACCTCAACGAGAGCGTGTCGCACCATTTCATCCGCCATCCGGTCGTGTGGTCTCCAACGGCAACGCCAGGCCTCAAGACGCCATGTCGTGGCGCCGGGTCAGCGACTTTGCCTCGATACCTGATGATGTCGGTTATGATGTCGAAGGCGAGAACGATCTTGATGAACATGCTGCACCATCAGCTCCCCTCGGCAACCTGCACCACGGCCAGCCAGATCGCACACTCTATTTCTTGGGGCTTTCGGATCGCACAACCTTCGCGGACTTCGTGTCCGTCATCAAGGGCGGCAAGGTCGCCAATATGATCATGCGCGGCGACTGCGCATTGGTGACGTTCCTCAGTGGCGCCACGGAGTTTCTCGCTTGGAGCAAGCGTAACGACATCTACCTTCAGGGCAAACGGGTAAGCTTTCATCACAACTCTTGATGGATGCCCTTTTCAGATCATTGACGGTACGACAGATCGAAGTGAAGTGGGCGGAGCACCAGTTTCGCGTTCACCATTACATCATCGATAAGATGGCTCACGGTGCCACGCGCAACCTTTTGATCCGCAACGCCGCCAATAATGGACTCAACGAGCAGCGCATCCGCAATGATATGGAGCACATCTCCAACCTCGTCATCATCGAAGTGAGGTGGCGTGGAGCCGATGCCTGCGTGCACACCAACTCTGTCGGCCTCGCCATAACCGCGCGTGCTTGCATGATTTCCCGCAACGCGTACAAGGGCTGTGTCGAGTTTCTCGCAGATGAGTGCGACGTTCCGCTCCCACAGCGTGTCGTCCAGAAGACTATGCCTCCGGCTGTCGAAGTCAAGCAGAACTTTGGGAGGACCGCTCTGCCCAACCGCTTCGGTCTTCTCAACACAGAGGGCACCGAGGCTGACAGTGACGAGGAGAATCAGGACCCCAACCATGACTCTAGCGACGACAGCGACCTTGCCGGCGTCCACTCTAGGTCGGGCGTGCGTCTTGACTTCCTAGACTCGGAGTACTGAGGTGATCGTCCGATGCTTCGGTCGTGTTCTTGCGCTTTGCCAGCATCGGCTGCGTCAAGTTTGATTCGAAAAGCCAGCCCAAGAACATGACAGAGGGTCAGAAAAAGTGCGGGCTGGTAAAGCGGTTTCGTGTTTTTCAAAGCGTACATGAAGTCTGCTTGGGTCGCGGTGATTGGGGCGTTTTACTGTTTACTGGAATGATTAGCGAAGATACCCTATTATACATGATTAACGTACCGGGAGTATGATGGGAACATCCTGATACACCATCCATGCTCTCACTGCCGAAACGACATATCATTACAGCAAGGCAGTCGATGAGTAAAGAAGCCCAAATTATTTACATATTACATGTAGGCTTCGTAGCACCCTGCACATCGTTTAGTAATACAACCCCTACCATTTACAAACTCACATCTCCACCAAAGCCCACAGGCCTTCTCCTCGCCTCTCCCTGCTTCACAGGCTTGTGGGGCAAAATAGCCATGACCTGATACAGCTTCCCCATCCCCTCCGGACTACTATCAACAAGCCTCTTCCAACCCCCATCAATCCTCTTGACAACCTCGGTCAGCTCACTCTTGTCCGCCCCAGTACTCCCACCCCTCTCCTTGTCCACAGCCTTCTTAACCAACTGCGCAGCCCTCTCCTCGATCCCCATCGCAGTCAAGAAACGCGCCTGGTCGACGGGACCGTGCACTTCAACCCCCGGGGAGCCGTTGATGGCGCTCTCCGCCAGGGCGTAGAAGTCTACGTCTGCGCTCAGGTCTGTGATTCCGGCCGATTCAAAGGGCGAGACGAATTTGTGCGCGCGGATGCCGCGGAAGGAGTTGGCGGGGATGGTGCTCGCGGGACCGTAGTCGATGATGAGAGCGGCGCCGGAGGGGGAAGGTTTCTGGAAGGGTTCGGGCGCGGGTTCTCGGGGGACGGTGCGTTGGCCTGGTGGTGTTTGGGTGGGAGCTGGCTTCTGGCTCTGAGGCTGGGCTGGGTTGGCGCCGCCCAGGCGTTCGGCGAAGTCGCGGGCGTAGGCCTGGCTTTCGGGGCTGATTTCGATGGTGGCGTCGGTGGTGTTTTTGAGGGCTTGGTATCTGGGGGAGGTTTCTGGGAGGTACATCGAGTGTGGCGTGGCGGCTTTGGCCATGCTTAGTTCGAATTCGGGCTCGCCTTCCTTTAGCTTGTGAGGTGCCTTGGGAGATACCATGAGTTCTCGCCATTGGTGTGTCTGTGAGGCTTGAGGGAGTCTTCGTGGTGCTTGGATTGGTCCAGTGGGAGTTTGGATGGTGTTGTCGGTTTGTTCGTTCTGTGGTGCTGGTGGCACTGACTGGAAGATGTGTATAGGGAGTGCGTCAAAGAACTCGTGTGCAATGATGAAAGGTGTCTTGCTCGCTTCCTTGGGCACGAATCGGATGTCCTCTGTCCAGACGATCTTCAGATCTGGCGAGTGTTTGCTCACGCTCTGCCAGCCCAGCTCTGTCTCCTCGAGCTTGTTCTCTCCGCAGAGCAGCTTATGTTGGGCCGTCCTGAGACTCGGGCTTGCCTCGACCATGTACACAGCCTCTAATGCCTTGGCCAAAGGTGAGAAGTTCCTGATTGTCCGCAGCATGTCGTCCATGAGTGTTCCTCTACCCGGGCCAACTTCCATAAGGTAGACTCCTTCGCTCTTCCTGCCCTGAGCGATCCATTCAGCCACAACCCATACTCCAATCAGCTCGCCAAAGACTTGACTGATTTCAGGCGATGTCACAAAGTCGCCTTTGGCACCAAACTGATCCTTTTCGGGAGGCGAAGTGGTGTAGTATCCGCCGAGATCGTTGGTCAAGCACTGGCGCATGAAGGATGCCACGGGGAGCGGACCAGTAGTCTTAGGAGGATGTCAGTAACTTGATTGTGCATAAGGAATAGTTCAATATGTCCCTACCGTGATCACTTCCGCCAGCTGTTTGGCCAGAGGCGTGGAATACTTATGTCCTCCTTCTTCCGTAGAACTCCATCTTGCGCCGGAGACTCGGCACGACGACGCGTTCAACCTGTTGGCATTGCGAGAAAGTTGCCTTGCCGTACGCGTCAAGCTGCTCCTCATGATTGATGACCGGAAAGACTCTCCTTGTTTGTTTTGTTTGTTCAATGGTAGTTCAAGAAATAGCAAAACATCTCCAACATTCAGGACGTCACTTTCGACTTCCCAACTGAGCCACTTTCTCCGCAGCCCATCTCCGATCGATTACACCGACACATTGGATCAACACTCATCCAGATTGCAAAAGCATGTCCTCGCGATGGGCAGACTCGGCGGAAGATGCAGCAGAAGACGCGAGGAAAAAAGCCGAAAAGGAAGAGAAGAAGCGACTGAAAGCTGAGAAGCAGCGCAAGGCCGAGGAAGAAGCTCAACGCGCCGCCGCCGCGCAAGCAAACGGACACACGACAAGAGACGGGGAGAGGCCTTCTAAGCGACGACGTCTTTCGGGCGAGGATGCTGGGAACGAACCGTCTGGCGATACACCCGAGCGCGGTCTGCTACGATTTGAGGCGCCAACATGGCAGCCCTGCCGCTCTGTCGAGCGATTCGACCGGCTGAACCACATTGAAGAAGGTAGCTATGGATACGTGTCGCGGGCAAGAGAGGAGACTACGGGCGAAATCGTCGCGATCAAGAAGCTGAAGCTGGACTCTGCGCGAGATGCCGGATTTCCAGTAACGGCACTGCGAGAGATACAATGTCTGAACGCTGCAAAGCATAGGCACATCGTACAACTCCGCGAGGTTGTCACTGGAGAGGGGTCTGCGAAAGGCGATATTTACATCGTCATGGAGTTCCTTGAACACGACCTCAAGACGCTGCAAGAAGATATGGAAGAGCCTTTCATGCCGTCGGAAGTCAAGACGCTCATGCTACAGCTCGGAAGCGCTGTTGAGTTCTTGCATGAACATTGGATCTTACACCGGGATCTCAAGACGAGCAACATTCTCATGAACAACCGCGGCGAGATCAAGCTCGCAGACTTCGGCATGGCTCGCTTCTGCGGCGATCCTCCTCCGCAGAACCTGACCCAGTTGGTGGTGACGCTCTGGTACAGATCACCGGAGCTTCTACTCGGCGCTACAACATACGATTCTTCGGTAGACATGTGGAGCCTGGGGTGCATATTCGGCGAGCTGCTCACAAGGAACCCTCTACTTCAAGGCAAGAACGAAGTCGACCAACTAAGCAAGGTGAGTTTCGCACCCAGTCGACGAGGACTGGATAGAACAGATGCGTATCCCGTGTTTATGTAATTAACGAGCGTACAGATCTTCGAACTATGTGGCATTCCGACCGAGGACGCCTGGCCTGGTTTCAAGCGTCTACCAAATGCGCGCTCACTCCGTCTACCAAGTAACCAACGAGGAGCTGCAGGCAGCGTCATCCGATCCAAGTTCACTACTCTTACGAACGCCGGTGCATCCCTGCTCGACAGCTTGCTTTCTTTGAATCCCGCGAACCGACCCTCAGCGAGCGAGATGTTAAGCCACAAGTACTTCAAAGAAGACCCACGCCCGAAGCCGACAGCCATGTTCCCTACCTTCCCATCAAAAGCAGGCCAAGAGAAGAAGAGACGACACGCAAGTCCCAATGCTCCCATGCGAGGCGTCGCACCGGGTCTCGGCGAAATCGACTACAGCTCCATCTTCAAAGGGCGGGAAGAGGAAGAAAAGGGCGGCGGGTTCCAATTGAAGGTCGCGTGATGTAGCGTTACGTTGAAGCAAAAGGTTTCGAAGGAAGCGTTATTTGTATTATACGTAAACTTCGTAATCAGACGTCTCGGATGCTATATCATCGTTTTCAGACATTTTCAATCCGTCGTCCTTGTTGGGGGGTATCGTTGGTTTCCCATTTACTTGGCGGTCTTGTCCTCGGTGATCTCGTGGCCCTTGCCGGAGTCTTCACAATAGTTGGTTAGCTAATGCTCGTAGCTGATAGTTATCAAGGAAGGGTGAATTCGACATACCAGTGACCTTGTTTCCACCACCAGAGGCGTTCATGCCCTCAATGGCCTCGCCCTTCTCGAGAGAGGGAGCGGGGGCGGCCTGGGAGTGATGTTAGTATACTATCGGAGTGTGTCTAGATGCGTCTCCGTCATCTTACCTTGTTGCTGCGGTCGATGGAGGAGTCCTCGCCAACACCGTGGACCTGGTTGCCGGCGCTGGTGTCGACAACGTTGTCAGACTCGGTTCCGTTGCGAGGCATGTTTGTGGATTTGAAAGGTTGTTTGGTTGTGAAGTGGTTTGTTCGTCGTAAGAGTATGTGAGTAGGTGATAGTAAAGAGGAATGAGCATTGGACCTCTGGGTTTTATGGAGGGGCATTCAATGATGGTTGAGGGGTTGATCATGGTTACGTCACTCTGCACTGACCAGACTCCAAAAAAGAATCCAAGTGTCAGGCACAGAAAGTGCGTTGTCACCGCAAATCGATCCGATCGAGGAATTCGTCTTCTCGATTTGTCGTATGCGTTAGTCAAATGGGTAACGCCATGGAAATGATGGCATCGAGGTCTGTATGTGAAACGTCGATCGTCGGTGTCTTCGCTAGGTAGCTCCTGCCGTGTAACAGAACAGCATATACTAGGACACCATTCTCAGCTCGCCTGCCTGTCGACAGAAACTCCATTTCGACACCTTTTTTGTTTTGCGTGGAAGCCTCATGGATGAGGCAATGTTTGAGTCAAAGATATCTGGTGTCTTGAATTGTTCACTTCCCACAGCTGAAATGGTCGCGATCTCATTGGCTCAAGCTCAACTGACAATGCTGACCGACATAATGGTTTTGGGTGTTTGCATGCTGGAGATATGAGCTGATATGTCTTAGAAACTGCGATATGCTATCTACCTGAATGTACAATCCACGCCGAATCGGAAAGCTATCAGTCTCATGACTGTACCTTGGCTTTTCTCAGCATCGGGTTGACCGCAACCGTACCGTCCAGGACTTTACACTCTCCCAGCGACTCGAATCCGTAACTTTGATACAGCTTTTTCCCAGCCACGGTTGATTCGAGATAAACGTCCTGACCCGCCTGGTCTGCAAGCTTGCAATCCGCTTCCAACAGCATCTTGCCGATGCCTCGGCCCTGACATTCAGGATCCACAGCCATCGAACAAATATCTACAAAAAGGTGTTAGCATTCACGGTAACACAGACATCGCGAGACAAGCCCAAAACGTACACCAATAATCATCGCGGTCACCCATGTATTCCTTCCTCAACCGGTCTGATGTCGTGGCGATCATGTCGTGGACCTCCTTGTTGATGCAAGCAGGCATGACGAGCTCCGTTGCAACGTCCGACGGAGAGACATCTTTCTTCTTCCCCTTCTCTGGCGCCATGATGCCAGTGAATCCGACAGGCTCGCCCGTCTCGGTGTCGATGGCCTGGTACCAGTGATCGTCAGGGCCGGCCATGCGGCGTACGTTCCGTGCAATGCGCCACTGCATGTGTGCGTCCAGCTCGGCGGTTGTGAGGCCTTCCAGATTCTCCAGGCGGTTGTGGAGTGGGTCATGCTTGAAGGCGCGTATGCCTACAGGCACGAGTTTGGGGGCATCGTTGTGGTCTGCTGGGATGATTTTTACGGCCATGTTGAGTTTGGTTCAAGTTCGGTGGGTTTTGTGTTATACAATCTTGTCGACAGTCTGAGCTGAGATGAGTTTGTGAGGATATCTTTTTTACTTTCGCGGTTGCAACCATGGATACATATACTGACACGCGGTATGCTGATGCCTAGTTAATCTGCAAATCAATCGCTGTTCTAACTCGACAACTCTGCGTCGCTATGCCGCTCGGAAACAACCGTGGTCTACGGCGTTCGGTGTTGCGATATGGAGTTGCCTAAATCCTCCGATATCATCTCGCTATCAAAGCGGAGAAGAGATACAACCGGTGTCCACCACTCTTCGGACTTTCCGCTCTTTAAAACTCGAGCTACAACAATAGGGGTTTGCAAACCCAGCTCTAAGCCTAGGCTACTAACCGTGTGAAAGCAGTTTTACATCAATTCTCAGCTACGAAGTCGCATAACATGTTTAGCAAGATAAGCTGCGATCGATGGATTGGGGAAGTCACAACTAGGGTTGGAGTTGGGGTTATCAACCCCTGTCGTTGCAGAGAGCGGAAAGTCCGAAGAGAGGCACGGGTATGCCGTACACGACACCGGTTCTACGATCAAAATGTGAGCACAGCTCAGCTTAATTTCAGCTCGCGATAAGTGAGCAAGATTCCGTCAAGATATGACACGCTGGCATATGTAACAAATTATTCCAACCAACACAGGCTGTTCTCACGTTCTTCTACAAGTCCGCCTTCGCCTGCATACCCGGAGACTTCTCGTACTGGCTCTTGATCACGTCTTTCTTCGCGCTCTCAACAACCTTCGCAAACTTCTCGCCAGATTTCGGGTCGTGCTGGAAAAGGTGGTCTTGTACCAGACGCTTCGGTGTCTCACCCATCCACTGGAAGAGAGAGAAATCTTGGAATTCGTCTGTCATCGAAGTTAGCTGCTGCCACACGAGGTCTCGAGCGATACATCTTCGACTCACCAGCACGGAAGATCTCCAAGACCTCTAGCGGCTCGTCGTCGCTAAGGTTTTCGATGAAGTGGCCCATGTTGCGAGGCACAATGCCAACATCTCCTGCCATGTAGTCAAACGTGCGCGCGTTGCCTTCGGCGGCGAAGATGGTGACGCGTGCGCGGCCTTTGATGAAGAACGACCTGCCCCAGCTGTGTCAGTGTCGCTGGTTCGGAGAGGATATCTCGCAAAGTCCACATACCATTCGTCGGCATTTGGGTGCCAGTGCATCTCACGCATCGCACCGGGCTCGATGTCAAGATGTCCGGCTGCAATCGTTTTGGAGATCGGGAAATTCTTGCTGTCCACGATGCGCGCCCTGCCACCGCTACCCTCGTCCGCGGGCGTGTCAAGCATGTGGTGTGTGTATTGGTGCTTGGATCTCTTGAACGCGGGAGGCGTCTCTTCCTCGATGCTCTTGGGTATCGAGCCTGGGAAGTATGTATCAGCTCACCACTTCACAGGTATTGCCAGATAGTCGCGACTAACCTTGGAAGATGTACTTGTCCTTCTCGTGGATGTTTGCGAAGATCTCAGGGGGCAGGCGGAAGTTCTCTGCCACCACCGCTTTGGGGGTGTGCTCGATCCACTCGTTCAATAGGAAGGTGCTGTCTTCTGAGAAATCACCACTGTCGAACACCAGCAGGAACTCCGTTCCGTTCTCGCCCAAGCCTTGGAGGGAATGCGGGTGTCCTGAGGGGAAGTACCACAAGTCGCCTTCCTTGAGATCGTCGATGAAAGAACCTCCGTCGGTGTCGAGCGCTGTGACGCGAACTTCGCCTGACAGGACGTATGCCCACTCGGCCTCTTTGTGCCAATGGAGTTCACGAATAACACCGGGTTCAAGACGCATGTTGACGCCTGCAATTTCCTTTGATGCTGGCAATTCGCGGACTGTCGTTTGCCTTGTCCATCCACCCTCTTCGATGCGAATGTGTGAATCGGAGAAACTCCTTTGCGTGGTGTCAGCACGTGCGGCTCTCTTGAATGATCCACAAATGTCAACCTTACCATCGCAAATTAGGTAGGATACCGTGATCGGTGCTTGGAGGGCGAACAAGATCGGGGTTTTGGCGATCGCGGTCCTTGTTCACTGGGCCTAACACACTGGTACCATGACCATTACGCTGAGATGTGTCAGTCCTGTGATCAATGAGGTGTTGCATTTGGCGGTACATACAACTGGCAGCGGCTGGACGCCATCGCCGTAAGTATCATGCTTGCGATCGTATGGATCATTCTTGAAAGGATAGCGGGCAGGTTCTTTTGTTTCCAGAGGTAGCTGTTCAATCGGAGCTGCCGAGCATGTCGAAAGAAGCAATGCCGCCGAGAGCAGAAAGTTGGAGTTGTGCATGTTCACGATCGTAAAATCCAATGAAATTTGACCAAGATACAAGCCTCAATGGTCTGAAAGTTCTCGAGGATAAGGATATAGCTCCATATTCAAGAAAAGAGCTCCAAGATAGCTCCCCTCGCGGATTGGCATTGGCACGCGTCTACCAAGACATTTGCTGACATCACGCCCAAACAGTGATGACACTTCTCCCGCCGTAGCCGTACGAGCCATGTGAGGGGAACTACCCCTGCCAAATCATTGCACGTCAATGAATATGTCGTCGGTGAAACCTCACGCCGCAGGTGCCGATGGTATCGGATGGGACAGGCGGGTGTTGCGGCCAAACGTAGGCGCTGGCTGGCTGGCTCGCCACGTTCGCTTCTGTCCTCTCTTCTCTAACGTCCTTAGCGACAATCATGCTTCCCCACCTCGCGCCGTCTTTCTCTTCTCTTTGATAAGCTTCCCAAGGAACTGCCAAGTGGAGACCATGCCCCGCCGTTAGTGAAACTGGACTTGACTTCTCCGCCTTCAGGAAGGAAGGAGTCTGGCCACACGCCTCGAGCCCATATCCCTTCACCCCATCAGTACAGACTATCAGGCCGCCATCGCCGTCGCATCCGCATCGCATCGCGCGGGAGACTCGTAGCGCGACGAATTAACGATTGTATGGCTTCGTTGCTGGAGGACATGCGATCTCTAGCAGGTTTGTTCGAACCGCCACAAGTATCTGTCGCCAAACATTAACCGACCGCGGTATCCGAGACGCTTACGGCGGATGCTGTGGTCTCCCAAGGCGTATCGCCCAATACTAATGCCGGCTGCAGCGGGCTCACAAGCCCAGAGACCGCCGATATGCGGATATTCGCGAGAGATATCGGAGCATGCGGAAGACATCATCCGCTCACAATCATTGTATATGAGTATCGTGAGTCTGCAAGTCCGGTCTTACACCTGGCGAATTCCACCCTGCCATATCGCCATGCTCTCTTCGCGCCTGAGGCTTTGGCAAGACCAGAGACGAAACCGCGAACACTCGGAACTACCCGTGTGACACCGACACTGCATCGCTTGTTATGCGATATGCACATGATCTTCTTTGGTATATGACAGCTCGAGTCTACATGGCGCCTATGCTTGCCATGAGCCTCCGCGAAGCTTCTTCACTGGACGTCGATAGCTGTCAACGTCTGCTATCACGAGTCCGCAGCACCCGCAGCTCACAGATCCTTAACCGAGTTGCCAGTTGCATACTATAGACTTGATAGCTAGGATCCCAGAACCTATCCTATGTCTTGATACAAACAGTTGCGGGGTATGTCGTGAGGCGGACAGCAAACCCTGTCAGCTTCGGTGGCGGTGGTACCCAGCTCTCTGGTCACAACGAGCCTCCAGCCGCATAGAGCTCGCTGCGCGTTGACATTTGGGACAGAAATGACTCTTCGCCTGATCACATCATGAAGCAATGTAAGGCCTTTCAATAATGGGAGGAGTTTTTATTGGTACACTTTACGATTCACTGAACGCTAGGGCGGATGGAAGACGTGAGGTGCCGTCAAAGCCGTGAACGTCAAATCACTCCTCCAGTCACGGCATACAGGCCGTGTGCGTGGTACGTACACATCGCCATTTTAGTTCTGTCAGCCACGCCAATGCTGCATGTCGCCATGTATCTCGAGTCGTTCAATCAGAAACGACCTGAAAAGGCAGGCCATCTGCAGCACTCCTATCGTCAGTCCCAGTAAGCGACCATATCTAAGACCTGCCATAACACGCCCAACAAGTTCGTGAGGTGATCACATCTCTCACCACTTGTTGCTTGTCCGAGCAAGCTTTTACTGTACACGCTCATACTATCCCAGATCACAGGTCAGATCAACATGAAGGTCGTTGATACCGCGATCAACGATGTCCGCACCGACTATACGTGGAACCGAGTCGGTCGTCTCACGAAGCAAGGACTCAAGGCGACGCCAACAACAGCCGCCCACTATTTCGTCGACAAAGCCCCGATATTCGGATGGCTGCCTCGATACAATCCAAGATGGATCATCAACGACGTTATCGCAGGGCTCACTATCGGGTATGATGATCCAGCTTGTTCTTTCCGAATGTGTTACTGACTTTCATCTTAGTCTGATGTTGATCCCACAAAGTCTTTCGTACGCGAAGATCGCTACGATTCCCGTCGAATACGGGTTGATGTCGAGTTGGTTGCCGCCGACCATATATGCAATTATGGGATCCACAAAAGGTATCGAAAGACCACATAATACCCCAAAGGGCCAGTGCTAACAATGCGGATAGATCTTTCCACTGGTCCAACATCGCTACTCGGTCTGACCACTGCTGAGGTTGTTCACGATCTCACCGCAGATGGCTACACTCCTGAACAAGTCTCCTCTGCCGTGGCAATGTGCATTGGACTCTATGGAATCATTGTTGGATTTCTAAATCTGGGCTTCCTTCTCGAGTTCATCTCTCTACCCATCCTGAGTGGCTTCATCTCAGCGGTTGCGATCGTCATCGGTCTCGGACAGGTCCCATCACTACTCGGGGAAGAGGGCGGCAGCGATAGCACTGCTGGTAAGATACACGATATGTTCTCCCAACTGCCACAAGCCAATGGCTACGCTTGTGGTATCGGATTCGGCGGCCTGGTCTTCTTGACCATTCTCGACAAAGCCGGCAAGCGATGGGGTGACAAGTACAAGGCAGTCTGGCTCCTGTCCATCACCCGTGCCTTCTTGTGCCTGGTTCTGTTCACGGGTATCAGCTACGCAGTCAACGGTAAATACGGCAAAGACGACGACAGCTACCTCTTTGACGTCGTCAAGGTCTCTGGAAAGGGCATCGTCACCCCTAAGATGCCACCTTCGTCACTCATATCGGCAGCGTTCCCACGCAGTATTGCTGCATTCATTGGCCCAATACTTGAGCACATCGCCATTGCACGTGCTTTCGGCGTCAAGAACAACTACGTTAGTGATCAGACACAGGAGCTTTGCTACTTTGGTATCACAAACTTCGTCAACAGCTTCTTCCACGTCATGGGTGTCGGTGGCGCGATGTCCCGCACCTCAGTCAACTCCGCCTGCAAAGTCAAGTCGCCACTCTCAGGCATAGTGACCACGGCTGTCATTCTTGTTTGCATCTTCAAGCTGACTGATGTGCTGTACTGGATCCCAAAGGCAACATTGGCGGCTATCATCATCACAGCTGTCTGGCCTCTCATCAACCCTCCAGCAGTCTTCTACAAGTACTGGAAGACCTCTCTTGCTGACTTCATTTCATCCATGCTCGCTTTCTGGGTGTGTCTGTTCGTCAACACGGAAGCCGGACTCGGCGCTGCCGTGGGCTTCAACATCGTCTATGTCCTGCTGAGACAGACATTCACAAGCGTCAAATCCATCTCAAGCGGCGACCGCGAAGAGTTGTCCGAGCTACGAAAAAGCCTAGACTCCCAGCATGTCATGCCAACCAACATCCCAGACGATCTCCGCATCTTCCGCTTCCACGAATCGTTCTTCTTCCCCAACGCCTACGGCATCAAGACCTCCATCTTGAACAACATCAAGACCCACCATTCGCCCGCGTACAGCTCACGCAACGGCGCCGAAGCCGAGCGAATCTGGTCTGTCCAGGGCGAACGCCAGGTCGCGCGTCTCCGCAAGAAGATGAAGATCACCGATCCCGACAGCTTGCCGCCCATGAACGTGGTCGTCTTCGATCTCACCAAGTGCAACCACCTCGACGCCACCGCTTGCACACAACTCAAGCAGCTCGTGGCCGAACTGAGACTCTACAGTGGCAAGCAGATTGAGCTGCGCTTCACAGGTGCGTCCGAGTACGTCCGAACTAGAATGTGGCGTGCTGGCTTCGAGATCGTCGAAGGCACCGAAGCCACTCGCGAGGACGAAGAGAAAGGCGTGCCTCAGCACTTTGCCAGCCTTGCACAGGCGGTTTCTGCTCCTAGGCGAGACGGTGACGACACGTGGCGGATGAATATGGATGAGAAGAAGGGCGAGATGGTTGAAAGAGTCGAGGACGTTGAAGAGAAGGTCTGATCGGATTTCTTGTTCTGCAACATTCTTCTGTTCGGTTTGGCGTTCTTTCGTATATAACCAAGACTTCTTACTTGCAACGTAAATTATGAATATAACGATCAACTTGACTTCAACCAAGTTCGAATGGCTTTCTCTTTGTGTTCCACCAGACTCGACATCTTGATTTTCATCATTAACCCTCTTCAGCGGCAACAATCCATGGCCAGCGAACGTTCCACCTCTGTATCACTCTCGAAATCCCCAGATCTTGCAGCACCGGCATCGTGACAAATCAAACCAATCCACCTAGCAGCCGTACAAGCGTAAATTGATCGACAAACAAGTTCGAGCTGTCACCTCGGTACGAACGGTACATCGTCAGACAGCCCGTGTCTGCCACGCGACAATCAAGAAATGCATTAGCGCGGGCCAAGCACGAAGCCAAGAAAGAAGCAAGATCTGCCTTTGGAGGTTGTTCAATGGGCCCGGTCGGCAAGAGCGGGATGTCGACAACAGCTCTGGCTTGGGCAAGTGAGGAGAAGTGTCGCCTCGATAGCCGCAGGCCCCGATTTACCCGTTCGTTACCAACTGCAGTGGTAAGGTAGCTACGAGATTGATGGCGTTTTTAGAAGGTTGGCTTTAAGCGAAGTCGGTAAATCACGTCGGAGTGATGGGAACAAGGTGCACCAAGTGACAAGAGACCGAAAAAAAAAAGAAAAGCTACAAGGACTTGTTGTGTGAAATTGCTCATATCGGAGGCTCGACGAGATACCAATCCAGCTCCGAACTGAGGTCCAGATAACCATGTCGTCGCAACCTGGATACAACACCATCTCACAGAACGGATTCGCCCCCAATGAAGTCGACGCAGAAGGTGCCGCGCTGCTCAGAAAGCCCTCCAACCAACAAGATGCCAAAGCCCCTCTGAGAGCTCGACTGCACGCGCACTTCACAGCAAACGTCAGCAAATCGTGGGCGGACATTGCTCTGCTGGGATGCTACATCATCACAGGCCTCCTGGACAGCAGCAGCGTTTTCATCTGGGGCAGTTTCGTGAGCATGCAGACAGGTAAGAAAGAAGATCCGAAAATCCAGCAGTGCTATACACCCAAGAACGCACAAAAAACCAATTCCAGAAAAACCTGACCAACAACAAAAACGAAAAAAACAGGCAACACCGTCTACCTCGGCCTCGGCCTCGTCGCCCCCAACGACAACGACCGCTGGATGCGCTCGGGCATCTCCATCGTCTTCTTCTGCCTCGGAAGCCTCTTCTTCAGCGCCTACCACCGCACCCTCTCCCCGCGCAAGCGCTGGGTCCTAGTCTCCTCGCACACCCTACAGCTCCTACTCATAATCATCGCCGCGCTGATGGTAACCCTGGGCCCCGCAACGAGCAAGGAAACCCCGTTCAACTTCTTCATCGGCGCCCCGATCGCGCTGATAGCTTTCCAGGCGGCCGGCCAGGCCGTGACGTCGCGGGTGCTGCAGTACAATGGTCTGACGAGCGTGGTGCTGACCTCGATTTATTGCGATTTGTTTTCGGATCCCGGGCTGGGGGCTGGGTTGGGGGCGAATCCGGAGCGGAATCGGAGGGCGGCGGCGCCGGTGCTGTTGCTTTTCGGGGCGGTGTTGGGTGGGGTTTGGGCGCATAGTGGTGTTGGGTTGGCCGGGGCGTTGTGGACGGCGGTGGCGTTGAAGACGCTGGTTGTTTGTGCCTGGGTTATGTGGGCGGCGGATGAGAAGTGAAAGGCTTGTGGTTGTGGTTGGAGGGAGTAGTTTGGCAGGCTGTCTTGGTTGGAGAGATGCTTGCTGATGTTGGCCACGCTTCCAGTGGCTCTTTGGCATGCTCGGATATATTGGGGATCGCTTGGTTTGCCTTCTCTCGGTAGATATGTGGTCAATGTCGATTCTTGCTGAAAGATGTCATTGTGCGTAGTCCCTCGGTATTTTATTCCAAACCTTGTACTTGCTGTAGTAGCTCGCTCAATTCGGAGTAACATATTTGAGCGTATGAGCAAGGAATGGCCGTGCTTTGATCGAAGCGCTAGGGCCAGAAGGGTTTCCTAAACGATGTTCTTTGGGCAATAGTCTGAGTTCTGACGCTGGCTTTTCATGTCCCAGCTAGAAAGGGTATACATATTGGTACATCACTCCTCTTCCTCCTCGTAGTCTTCCATCTCCTCATCTTCGTCGTCGTCCTCCTCTCCAGCATCGGCATTCTCCATATCGTCATCCTCCCACTGGTCGTCGTCTTCGTCCGAATCGTACGCCTCGCCAATGATCTCGTCATCGTCGTCGTCTCCTTCAACCTCGTGTTTGCCGCTTGCCTTCCTCTCGGCCTTCTTCTTCTCGACGTTGGCTTTTTGTTCTGCCTTGCGCCTCTCCTTCTCCTGCCTTCTCTTTGCGTGTACGCGGTCCATCTCCTTGAGCTCTGCCGCAGTCTTGTGGATGTATTCGTGCCACATGACCTTGCCTGTGCACAATCCTTCCTCGACCTTGGTCAGGCGTAACCGCATGCGAGGACCGAGCTCGTGCATCTTGATGCCTCTGCGTTCGACCTTACGTGTGGGATCGCGACGGTCCGTAAGCTCCTCTTGTCGCTTCTTGTGCTGGGCCTTGGACATAACACGGCGGGTGTCGTCCTCCAAAATCTCAACCTCGGCATCCGTCTCGGGCTCGCTGTCGCTGCCGCTCGTGAAACCGTCTTCTTGAGGGTCCAACAAGTAATCTGCAACATCGTCCAGTTTTCCGAGGTTAGGCAGGGCGCCGCGATTGCGCTTGCCGCTCTGGTTCTTCAGCTTCTCGGCTTCGTCCAATTTGCGGAGCGCTTTGGGTACGGATTTTGCGGTCTTGGTCTCGATTGCGTAGTGACGGAGGTTGAGCACATAACTGGGGTTTTCGGTGTTGGCATCTTGAGGCGAGCGGTCCAAAAGCATGATGCGCTTGATCGACTTCAAGGGTGTGGTTGTAGGGTTGATTGGCGGGAACAGCGATTGGAAGATTGTTGTGGTCAAGCTCTCCAGGTGCTTGGGGATGTTCTTCTTGTCCTTGGTCTCCTCGGTCTCGCCTTGAGCGGAGCTGAAGTTGTTCATGACGAGTAACGGCGACGACAGATACTCGGTGCCTCCACTCTTGGGCCTCTTCATGCTCTTGTGGACGTCTTTGCAGAGACTGTACTTCTCGACTCTGAAACAAAGCGTAGGTCCTCTGGGTGTGACAGCCATGCGCAGTTGAACATTACCGCTCTCGCTGCGACTGAAAAGAAGAAGATGTGAAACGCCGAGAGGTCCAGCCATGGAGATGTAGTCGCGCAGCTTGTTGCTTTTCCTCTCCTTCAGTCTCGTCGCAGTCGCGGGCTCCATCATCGATCGCACATCTTTGACGAGCTGTGAAACCGAAGGTCCAACATCAGATGCGCCAATGCGAATCACCATGGATTTGGGGCTTCTGTCGCCGGGTTTTCCAGGCCTGACTGGGGCGCTGCCTGGTGCAGGCGCACGCCCAGGTGCTCCGAGATGCGTGCGCTTCTTGACTCTTCTTTTGACCATTTTTGCGTTGTGGTTGTTTGGTTTTTTCGAAACTCAGCCGGGCGCTTGCTGCCATTCGGACTTTGAGATTATTTTAGTCGTCTTCCTGCGCCGGCTAGATCCGGCGCATGATAAGCTCCACAATCGTGAGGAAGCGATTGGTCGCAGCAAAAGTATTCCTGCCGCGGCTGAGGCGAGATGAATTATTTTGTTCTTGCGAGAGACATACATCGAATATCACACTGTCAAAATGCCTGCCTACCCAGTCCAAAAGAAGAGGAAACTCTCAAACGAGGCCACCGAGCCTACCGCTCTGCAGAAGAAGAAGATAACCACCAAGGCTGGCAAAGCAGTACCACCACCCAAAAAGACAGAAGTCGAGCCTGAGCATGACACTGGAAACGACTCGGACAAAGGACACGAAGATGATGAGGCCAGTGCAGAGGATGCGGGCGACGCAGAGGAGGAGGTGGAAAAGACATTTGCAGATCTGGGCCTGACCGACTCTCTCTGCGAAGCCTGTGCGACACTCGGCTTCAAGAAACCCACGCCTATCCAGCGCGAGTCGCTTCCTATCGCACTATCTGGAAAGGATCTCATAGGTCTGGCCGAGACTGGATCCGGTAAAACTGCTGCCTTTGCGCTGCCCATGCTGCAAGCTCTCCTGGATAAGCCTCAACCCTTGTTTGGCCTGGTCATCGCTCCTACCCGCGAGTTGGCCTACCAGATCAGCCAGCAATTCGAGGCTCTCGGCAGCCTGATCAATGTCAAATGCGCCGTCCTGGTTGGAGGTATGGATATGGTACCACAGGCAATCGCTCTCGGCAAGCGCCCTCACATTGTTGTCGCTACACCCGGTCGTCTGCTCGATCACCTCGAAAACACAAAGGGCTTCTCCTTGCGCCAGCTCAAATACCTTGTCATGGACGAAGCCGATCGTCTCTTGGATCTCGACTTCGGCCCTATCCTCGACAAGATTATTCGTGTCCTACCCTTCGAGCGTCACACCATGCTGTTCTCTGCCACGATGAACACCAAGCTCGACAATCTTACACGCGCCGCTCTGCGCAACCCGGTCCGCGTCAACATCTCCTCATCGTCCTACCAGACTGTCAAGAATCTGGTACAGAACTACCTGTTCATTCCCCACAAGTACAAGGACATCTACCTCATCTCCCTTCTGCACTCCTTCGCTGGTCAAACAGGTATCATCTTTACAAGAACAGTCAACGAAGCCGCGCGTATCGCATTCCTGCTTCGAGCTCTTGGTCGCTCGGCTATCCCCTTACACGGTCAAATGAACCAGTCTGCACGTCTGGGCGCTCTCAACAAATTCCGCACAGGCGGCAAGGAGATCCTCGTCGCCACCGACGTGGCAGCGCGTGGTCTCGATATCCCCTCCGTCGACCTTGTACTCAACTTCGATCTTCCACCTGACTCGAAGACATACGTCCACCGTGTTGGTCGTACAGCCAGAGCAGGCAAGAGTGGTGTTGCGATCTCGATTGTTACGCAATACGATATTGAGATATTCCAGCGCATCGAGAAAGCGCTTGGCAAGAAGCTCGAGGAGTACCCCACGGAGCGGGACGAGGTTATGGTGTTCGCACAGAGAGTGGGTGAGGCACAGAGGGTCGCTGTGCAGGAGATGAAGAACATGCACGAGGGCAAGAAGGGAGGTGGAAGCAGGGGCAAGGGCATCAGTGGTGGCCGTGCAAAGAAGGGTGGCAAGAGAGAAAACATGGATGCTGAGGATGGTTGATTGACCTCGGAAAAAACTCACATCTAGCTCTTGCTTCTCTTCCTGTAAATCTTAGCGCGGCGTTGCACGGAATCCTCTTGAATACATTATTACATTACTCCTGTCAGATTTTCGTCTCTTCAACAAAACCCACATCAATCTCTCGGAGAAGGAATCCACTCTCCCAACTCCTTCAGACTTCCAACTCCCACCGCGTTCGTCCTGGAAAATACATCGAAAATCGACAAAGGCTTGGTAGCAGCAGCAGCAGGCCGCTTCCCACCAAGCCACTCTACGCCCTCCCTATCTCCCCGACCAGCTCCCGCAGCGTCCTCGCGCTCGACAAGAACAGCCTTCCACCCCGCCCTCGTCGCCCCAACAACATCCTTCTCATACTCATCTCCCACATAAACCTTACTCCAAGCCTCCGCCGATGCATCAGCATCAGAAGCAGGCAATCCAGCAGCGTCCTCCCGCCTCAACAAAATCCTCAACATCTCCTCCGCAGCCTCGAAAATCTTCCCATCCGGCTTCTCGGCCCCAACATCATACGACAGGACCGTGAAATCCACGTCGAAATCCCCACTCCCGTCCCCTAGACTCTGCTCGGGGCGTTCTTCCTCGCCGTAGTGCAGCGGGCCCACGCGGACGCCTAGGGAGGTTAGGATGGAGGCTGTGCGGTTGTCGGAGTTTGTTATCACGCCTATGACCACGCGGCTGGGGGTTTGTTGGGTTTTTTGTTGGAGGGCTCGGAGGTGGTGGAGGAGAGGCACGACGTCGGGGAAGAGGGTGTAGCCTTCTGAGGAGTGGAAGCGGTGGATTAGGCTGGGGATTAGGTTGGGAGGGGCGGTGTTTTGGGCGGGTGGGTAGTAGGGTGCGAAGGTGTTGTGGATTATCTTGCGAGGTTTTGGGAATGAGTTAGTTTTATGCTTTCTTTATATATGGTGGTCGAACAGTGGAATTTGCCACGTTCATTTTGGGGGCGGTTCTGGACTTACATTGCCCCACCACTTTTCTGCTCCCATGCCGGTTTTCTTGCCGTAGTTTGGGTTTGTTTTGGACTCGTGCTTGAATGCTTTCTTGAAGGATTGTGCTATGTCGTCGTCACTGAAGCCTCCGAGCCCGAAAGATCGGGCGACTTCGCTGTATTGCTGGGCCACTGGTTTTCGGGGAGTGAAGAGGGTGCCAAAGGCATCAAAACAGATGAGCAGGTTCTTTTTGGACATGACTTTGATGGATACCTAGAAAGGTGAAGTGAAGAGTGAAAATCGAAGGGCTGAAATATAGAGGACGGCCGAATTTAGTATGTGAATTCCATCCATTAACTAAATGGGGTCATTTGTTTGCAACGACAAGCATGTAACGCAGGCAGACAGCATAGACTAAGTGATATGCTCATCTCATCGTGTACGACAGGATGCTACATAGGATCACGTGTCACCATGAGAAGTTCATTTCACTACAGTACTCCACCTTTGGACACCAACCTTTGAAGACGACTAGTTGGTGAAGAATAGGTAATGCAGTTGCCTGAGTCAGGCACGGCGACTTTTGAGGGTGGATCTTTGGTGAAAAGATACACCGCCTGCACGAGATATATCACCTTTCTCTTCCTCTCACGACAAACATGGTCCTTGGGTGAAACAGTTTCACACGACATCACATCACTCACTTCCCGCATTGCCGCCTCCTCCCTGGTGCCGCCGGCGCACCTGTGGCTCTCCCCTCATTCGCGAGACCCTTGTCGACTGTACCTAACTTAGCCTTCCTGCAGCCTCAAGCAAGCCTGCAACCACCGACACACCGACGCCTAACGCACCCACGCTCGCCAAAACACGTGAGCCGCGAACTTGAGAATCACTCCGTCAAGTGCAACCAACACCTGCCCACCCCGACACCACACTCCCCTCAATCAGAAAACAGAGGCCCAACTACTTAACCCTCTGCCTGGCACAACGCATCCTACATCCCACTCCTCCCGCGCCGTCAACCCACTCCTCCACCACAATCCCCGCTCACCGCAAAGCGCCGCTGCACGCCCAATACAGACCGCAAGATGCCTTGCTTTAAGGGCCTTGCGGTCAGCATCCATTCGGATGGCCCACTGAAAGAGAATTCAATCCAGAAGCAGTCCCGTCAGAACCGCATATCCTCCTACATCGCTGTGCCGCCCGCCAAATTGTCCCGCGATGGCCACTCCACAAAGCTCGAACAGCCGTCGTTCGCCATTTCAATCACCCTCCTCACTCCCGGCCTGAACGTCCCTTACTCTGCGCCTGACCCAACCCCGGAAGACCCTTTCCCTAGATCGCGCATTGTCGGTGGCCTGCCGGGTCAAACTAGCGAGCGCGGTCGCTACGAGAGCGTTATCCCGCCATACGAACCAAAGACCTCGAGCCAGAACGAGACCATTGCTGCCTACATCTACTTTGACGGCCGACCCAAGGAAGAAGTCGCCACCCTGCTAAGACGTGGCGAGGAGACCTGGGTCAACTCGAGATGGGTCAGCGTACCCGAGTCAGAAGGAGGAGGTCTCGCTGAGCGCGAGTTCTTATTCAGGGAAGTCGGTCTGGAGCGATGGCTCAATGGCTTGGACCTCGAAGGCAGCAAAGACAAGGCCGCGAGGATTGAAAAGAGACAGCGCAAGCTCCAAAAGAAGGAACAGAACAAGCTGAAATGGGAAAGCGACGACGATGTCAAGATTAAGCGCGAGGACAGCAACGGTGAAGACATCATGCAGGACGACGGCAACTTCTCCTCTTCCGACTCGGAGGACGAGCCTCCCATGCCGGAGGCTGCTGGTCAGATCAAGGTCGCGCTCTTCCGCGTGCTCGCCAGCGGCGAGATCAAGAAGGGAGAGTACTCGCCTCAATTCGACGCCCACGACGACGATGAAGGTGGCGATCAGAACGGCAATAGCAACGGTGGTGCCGACGAAGACATTGACCACACTACTTCTTTCGCTAAGCCCAAGACGCTTGATCCTAAGAGTATCAGCACTCAGACAGTTACCGGGATCGATCCTCCCGAGTCCCCGTACGCTGTCTTCACGTTCTTCTACCGTGGTGAGAAGCAGCTCAAGAAGATGGGCATTCTCGAGACGCCCGAGGCCGAGAAGACGCCTGTCGCTACCAAGCGCAAGTCTTCAGGTCCTGACTTCTCCAAGCTTGGCCCATTGACCAAATTCGGCACTGTGGGATTTTCGGGATACCGCGACAAGACGGCTTCCAAGAGAAAAGCGAAGGGCAAGACTGGTGATGAAGATGCGATGGATAGTGACGTCGAAGACAACGATGATGGACCAGGCGTGGAGCTCGATGAAGACGTCGATGTAAAGCAGGAGAATGGCAAGATGCTGTCGCCCGAGGACGCCAGAAGGCAAGGCGAGATCGCTGACGGCGTGCAGAAGATCAAGGCATGTTTTCTCGAGTACAATGACCACATGACATTGATTCAGACTAACAGCTTTCTAGCTTAAGCGACAGCACTCTGGAGAACCCATGATTGATGCTTCCGCCAAGAAGTCAACTCACATGTACACCTCAGAGACACCTTCCGCAGGCACGCCGCAGTCTATCAGCTCTACCGCTGGAACAGCAGGCACACCTCCTCTTGGCGGCAACTCATCCAGCACCAACAGCGCCTCTGAGGCAGTCGGCTCTCCGTTTAAGAAGCAGAGGCCAAGTCTCCCTGGCATGGACAGTGCAATGCTCGCCTCGCCTTCGACCAAGGCATCACAGCAGCCGCAAGCAAACATCGATCAGTCCGCCAAGCCCATGGATGACGATGACGAGGAATTGTGATTGTGGACTCTCAAAGTTCCAAAACTACACCATAGCTAATCGAGATGTTTTCAGTAGTTCACGCATGAAGCGTGTCTGCCAAAACGAAACTCCCGACGATGCAGAGAGGGCACACAGAGAGCAGGGAGTACAGAGAGCACAGAGCGCACCTATCGAAGGCTTGTACTACAGAGAGCGCCAAACCTCTGAATTCAGTCAAACCTTTGCGTGGACCGCCAGTACGGAATACAGTCTCTGGAAGGACCCGGATCTGGAAGGGAAGCTTTGAGCGCGTGCATCGCCGATCACTCTCATGCCACGCACGCATGGGTCTTGTTGGCTCACGCTATTTCCCGATCCACCACCTTCACAAACCAAAAAAAAGACCGTATCTCTGGCGCGCTGTACCTCTGCCAAACCCCTTCCCTTTTGTTGCATGCTTATCCACTCACTACTACCCGTGCTTTTTTTCTTCCCTTTTCCCTTTCTTTCTCTTCACGTACTTGTCCAGCGACGGCGAAATTGGTGATTGGTTGTTTGGATTTTTTTGGCTTGCTTTTGAAATTGGGCTACACGAACGAAGGTCATGATCGAACGACGAAAGCATGGGGAAGACGTTAGATGTTGCTGTTGCTGCTGCTGCTGCTGTGTGGCGCAGGGCAGCGGGTCGCGAGCGTAGGTAGCGATCATTACCGCAGAGTATTGACACGAGATGGGTCGCCGGAGACGATTGATTCACTGATCGGTAGTGGCCCTGCTGGTGGTAGATTACAAGTATCATTGTATAGCTTGTATCACTCTACCCTATCTCACTCCGTGTTGGTGAGTATGTTGTGGACAAGGCGGCTGCTGTGTTGAGATGAATCATGTTGAGTAGATGGGACGAATGGGTTGGTAAGGTTGCTCAAGACTGTTGCTTCTTTATACTCATTTCACTAACAGACTCGGCAGGGGAGTTGAAGCCAACACTCGTACCCCATGCTGTCTGTCTGTCATCTCTCCCTCAGGCTCACCAAAGAACCAGACAAGAACCAGACAACAACAAAGTCACCAACATCACCTTACCACACATACCGATGCCTCTCCCGCCTCCCAGATTCCCTCTGCACACTCGTCTGCTCGAACTCCTCCACCTCCGGCACGCCCTCCCGATCCATCCTGCGATTTTCCCAAACCAGCCAGCAGCTCAAGACCCCGCTGAGGACCGCCACCATCAGGCACATGGCGGCCGAGATCCACATGCCTTTGCGGTACAGCGGGCCCTCGGAGGTTGGGAAGACGTTGGTGCCTGCTCAGACGTCAGTCTTCGTCAAGAAAGAAAAGGAAAAAAAAAAGCAGAAAGCCACACCCCCCCCCCAAAAAAAACCAAGGGGAGGGAGGAGAGGAAAAAAGAAGCAAAAGAAAAAATCAACCCACCAAGCAAAGGCCCACACTGCCCCACCGTAGCCAGCACCGTATACCCGCCCGCGCGCCTCGACTCCGTCGCATGAATATTCGAGACCCAGGCCAGCAGCAGCGCCACGGACGCGAAGATCTCGACGCACAGGAAGATGCTGAAGTAGCGCGGGCCGGTCGTGGTCGTCGTCGCGTTGATGATGAAGCCTATCCCCGCCAGCGTCGCTGCGAGGGCGCAGAAGGGCCCGCGCATTTGGAACTTGTCCGAGAGCCAGCAGAGGGTGATGATGGTCAGGAAGCAGAGGATGTAGGGCGGGGCGGAGAGGCCTTGGCTTTGGATTCGCGTGAAAGAGCCCATTTCGGAGATGATGGTGGGGACGAAGAGGGGGAGGGAGGCGAAGGAGACGTTGCTGTGGGGGGGATTGGTTTGTTAGTTGAAGGATGTTTCTTGAGGTTTAGGTTGGGTTTGGGTTTGGGTCTCTTTGTTCTTCGTTCTCTCCGCCGACTGACTTACCAGCCAAAGTAACACAACGCCGGAATCCACGACTTCGGATCCCTGATCCCCTCCCACAGCTCCTTGACCCGCACACCCTCCTGCTTGTCCACGTCGATCCGCTGGTTTCTCGCCGTCATGTGCAGCGCCACTTCCTTCTCCCTCTCGCTCAGGAACTTGGCTTTCATGATACTATCCGGGATCAGGAACAAGCACGGAATGGCGAAGAGACACGTCGGCACGCCTTCGATGATGAACAAGAGCCTCCAAGGCGCCACTGAGCCTTTGATCTGCGAGATGCCGTACGCCAAAGCACCGCCGTAAGCGTTTGCCATCGCGGCGCCGCTGATGAACACGCCGTGCCGGAAACCGACTTTTTCGCGCGGGTAGAAGAAGCTGAGGTAGAGGGGCACGCCGGGGCCGAACATTGCTGTTGTTGTTCACGAGGGGATGTCAGTTCTGTGGACGTTTCTTACTTTGGTTCGCTCTCGCATTCCTGTGGACGGTTTGTGTGTTTTCTCAGGTCTTACCTTCGGCCACTCCGAGGAAGAAGCGGCAAGCCATCAGACCACCCCAGTTGAACGCCGTCGCTTGGATCGTCGCGATGAAGCCCCAGAGGAAGACGCAGAATGCACACCACTTGTGTGGCGGGAACTGTTTCCAGCCCATGCACGTCCATCTGAATTAATCGGGCAGTTGTCAGCAAAACAAAAAGAGAAATTGATGTGCCAAGTCCTCGAAGACAGGAAAACTTTAAGACGGAAAGGCGAAGGCATGGAAGAGTGAGACGCACTGGGAGAAAATGTACGCAATGTAGAAGACCGTTCCCAGCAGGCTATACCGGTTCCCGCTGAGGTCGATGTCGTCCTCCATGCCGGCCAGGCGTGCACTGCCTAGGTTGCTCCGGTCTAGTACAGCCAGAGAGTATAGCAAAAACACGATCGGGAGGAGTCGGCGATCGAGCTTGCGGATGACGGCCGTTTCTTCTTGCTTTGAGGGTCGGATGAAGGCATGATGCCCGCCTTCTTTTTTCGTCGGCACACGTTCGAATTGGTCGGCTGAGGGAGAAGTTTCGATGCGGTCGAGAGACGCTTTCTTCTCTATATCGCTCATCTTGTAGTCGAGGGCGTATTGAGATGTTCGCAAGAAAGTGAACGATGGAGTAGAAGATGGCTGTATCCAAGGTCAGAAGACAGGTCAGCGAATGGGCAGATAGATATCTATTGCAGCTCAAGCAAAATGGCACAAGAGAAGAAACAAGCTCGGCAGCTTAAACGTCTTTAGAACTCTACTACCAAGACCTCCCAAGCCTTTGGGAGGCGTTTCGTGAGCATGGGAATAAGCTTCCGTCATTCGACAACACCAAGCCGAGCATCGCACATCCTTCATCTAGCCAACAGAAGGTTGAAGTGCTGTGAGAACCTCCGCGAACGCGGCTATAGCGGTGCCGTTGATGCTTGGGATGGCATGGATGGTAAGACTTGTCGTACGCAGTACAGATGCTTCGCATAAGCTTATCCACATGAGGCCAAGATCTGCTCTCCATGAGGGGATCGCATGGGGAGAAAGTGCGGAGGCGGTTGCGATTGCGGAGAGCTTTCCTCGTTGTTCGGAGAAAAGTGAGCACGAGAGGGACATCTGTGTGGTTTGAAGATGTGATGCGAGAAGTTGCAAGTCGCTTGATCGTTGGGAGTGGAAGATCAAAATCAGTACCTTGCATGTACTTCCATCTACAGTACAGGCGACTGCTTTGATGTACCTTGGCACCGGCATTTGATTCATCGATCTTTAAGGATAGATGTTGTTCGAAGGTTGGCTTTCGGATGATCATCATAGAAGCCGTCAAAACTAAGTATCCGGCATTCGAGATGGGCCGAATCACCGACAGTTCTTGAATTGATTGCCGTTGCGTTCGAGTCTTTTTGCTTTCGCGCTCGCTCGCAGCAGTACTATTCATCCTCTCGTATTGAGGCAAGTGACAGGTACAGGAAAGTACGTATGCAACGTCTGGGCAAGACACAAGCCCCAAGTTTCTCGTCGTGGCTTAGTGAAGCGTTCAAAGGTCAGAGAAACATGGTAGACATTAGCTTAAGCAGAAGTCGATTAGCCTCACAACGGCGAGAATCATGCCTCGAAGCCATACTGTGGATCAGAGAGATTCAGGACGGAACATCATCCAAATCATACCGTCCAACAAACCAATCAAAGATAGCACCCAGATACAAGTCAGCGAATCTTCTCCCGCAATGTGGTCAACGCACTTCTAGCGCCAATTGGCATACTATCTTGCAAAGCACCTGCGATTTGAGCGCCATAAAGTAGCAAGAGAGCGGTAAACAAAGCGCTCGCAACAGCAGCGAGCAATAAGTGTTCAGCACCGAAGCCGCCTCTGTGGTAGCCGAAGTGCGTTGGGGCAAACGGTCCGGTCATCTTCTTCAGCGGTTTGATCTGCTCGGCTTTCATGGTCGATTGGGCGGTGTTGGTGCCGGGTAAGCCGTCCATGGACCACGCATTCTTCAATGCCCAGTACCTTGAAAAATTGTTCAGCACCGTACTGCAAGACCAGGGAGTGCGGACTATCGACATACCTAGGCATACTATCCGACGCATGGCCGGCCGCCTCCCTCTCCGCTTTCTTCTTGAAGAAGTCGTTGAGGATGGGTCGGTAGTCTTTGAAATCATAGTAAGGGACGGAGAAGCCGCACGAAGTGCCGACTTGATGGACGTCAACAATGATGATGCTGCGAGTCCCAGGAATGCACTCCACCTGGTGCTCTTTGACAAAGTCGTTGAACGCCGGCGTGTCCTTCTCGAGCACTCTGCCGCGGCCGAACAATCTCATGATCCTAGGCGGTCCCTCGTAGGCATTCAGCATGATCGTCACTCGGTTGTTGCCTGGCTCGTAGATGTGAGAGATGGTCTCGTTGCCACTGCCGGTCAACTCGTGGTACCAGAAGGTCTTGCGGTCCAGGACGCCAAAGTATTTGCCGCCTTTGGGCGAGACGTTCACGTGTCCGTCGCCGGAGAGAGGCGCTGTGCTGACAAAGAACATCTTTTGGTCTAGAATCCATTGGATGAGAGACTGTGTTGTATTAGTGAGGGAGTGGAGAGGTGTAGGTCTACGATAGATGTACTAGCCTCTGGGATCTCCTCAAAGTACTGGCCCATCTTTGCAGTGTCGTCGTCTGTTACTTTAAGAAACGCGTGATTCGGAAGAGAGAGGAGTACTTATGTGTCGCTCACGTGAGTCAGAGATACATGTATGTTGATGGATTGAGACAGGTCAGTCATGATGTTGTTGCTTCCAAGATTCACAGACAGTTTAGCCGACCCCACATGCAAATGCAGTCACGTATCCCGTCTATCTCCGCCCAACCGTCGTTAACCATCTTGCCTCACGACATCCAGAACATTTCATCTCGTATAACATATGATATCCAGAAGTGGACTGGACTGGAGCTTCGAAGAATCCTTGAGACCTGAGCAAAGACAACAGCGATATCCGAGTAAACAAAAACAAAACAGCCCCAAATCGACACCAACCACAACCTCGTTCGCCCAGCAACTCACAGAACTCCAACCAAAGAAAAACCCAACCCTCACACTACACCAAACATGAGCCCGCCAACCGATCTCCCAACTCTCCTCCGCTTCCTAACCCAAGACGCCAAAGTCCCCCTGGCAACGGCCCTCTCAAGCGTCCAAGCCCTCCAAAAAGCCAACCTAGCCAGCATCGAAAGCATCTCCAAAGCCAACCCCTCCGACCTCCAAGAAATCTTCCAGCAAGACGCCAAACTCCCAAAAACGGTCCTGAACGCCGCCAAAAAGCGGACGGCTTCGTCCAAAAAGCGCGGCGCAAGCAACGACGACGACAACACCGACAACAAGACTCTCTCCTCCCCGAAGAAAAGGAGAAAGGACGGCAGCATCTTCTCCCTCCACCCCGAAGCCGACCAATCGCCCGCCGAGCTCGAAACCGCGCTCCAATTACCGCACAGCGACGCCGGACCCGAGGAGCTAGCGAAAGTGGTCATTTTCACCAACCGAGCGCCTCTAGTGCTGGCTTTCATCGTTGGCCTGCTCAAGCACACCATGCCAGGACAGCCACTGTCATCTCGCTTGAGTCTGGCCCAGGCGTACGTGAGCATGACTAGCCGGGCACGGGCGGTGGATTTGGGGATTGAGAGTGGCGCTGGGCGGGCGGCGGAGGAGGAGGCTGGGTTGGGGAGGGCGAGCGTGGTGGTTCTGGGGAGGGAGGTGAGGGTTTTGAAGAGGTGGGGGTATGATTGGGGGGCTGGTGGTGAAGGCGTGGAATCGACGCAGGACGACGACGACGACGGTGGCGAGGCGAAAGTGAAAAGCGAGCAGCATGATGACGACGACCACGAGGGGGTGCCTCCCGGCGAAGAGCAACAGGAGCAGAGCCCGGCTCTCTGGGGGTTAGATCTCGAAGCTCTCGGCAAGTCATCATCATCATCATCATCATCACGACAAGCAGAATCGTCGAAATCTGCCAGAGGCAGAGGAGCTCAAAGCGCGAGCACAGCCAATCTACCAATTCACACACCTCAGTCCGCCCGCGCGTACCTTCTTAAATCCTTCGACAGCCCTCCCTCTGCTGATCAACCAGGCAAGAAGAAGGTCACGGCAAGCGCAAAGGCTGCTGAGAAGGAGCAGAATCTAGGAATGCTCCTCCGAGCTCTCGATCTGCTGTATCAGTCATGGGTAGGTACTCTCGGCCCAGAAGAGCTCGACAAGCGTGTTTGGGGGTGGTATGTGAAAGTCCGACCGGCGGTCGAGCAGGGCGTGGCGGGCTGGGGTGGGAAGAACGAGGTCAAGTTGGCGGACATTCTGGCGTTGAGGCGTGAACCTTGAGGCGTGAGCCTTCGAGCTGACATCAGACGCGGTGTGTGTGCGTGCTTATAATTGAACGACGGTCAACGAGAAATATTGTGAAGCACGCTTGGGACTTGGCGTCACGAGCTGTGAATGCATGTGTTGTTGCTTCCAGGAGTTTCATTTCGGGCAGCTGTTGTACTACCGCTCTCGTCGTCACATCGTCACCTCGTAGGCCTTCAGTATCAATCCATGCCATCTCCTTGCTCACTTGCGGCCTTCACTGCCTGCTCAGTCTTGTGCGTGTCAGGAACGCCGTGGGGAATATTGTCGAGTCGCTGTTGGTCATGCCATGGTATGGTATTGGTGAATAGCTTATTTCTGTACATCAAGAGTCAGACATATGTACAAGTAAGAGTCGGAAGAAGTGATCTTACGTTGCAAGAGCAAGCGCCAGGAGCGCAAGAGCAGTTGGCGCAAGTGCAGCCAGAGTTTCCGCAGCCGCCCATGTTGATGAAGTGTTTGTTGGTGGTAGGGTGGGTTGAGTGTGTTGTTTTGGAGCTGATTTGAAGTTGTTGAGGCTGATTGTTTGTGTTGGTGCAGTTCAACAAGCGAGCTCCGAGAAGCGGCTGGCTTCTTCTTATAGAGTGCTGACAAGACCCCGCGGCGCGTGCCCCACTATCGCTCGAGTCCCTGCACAGCTGCGCTTTTTGTGCGGTTCGCGTGTGATCGGGATGGCAGTCGCCAGTCTGGTTCGGCAAAAGACCTGATGTGCTGATGTACCGCCGAAGAAGGAAGGGCACAAGTACCTCGTTCTTCTAGTTGCATCAGCCAAGGCGCAGAAACGCCGCATCGAACAACTCTCAGCCTATCCAGCTGGCCTCTCTTCACAGCCTGGCCAATCATCGTACTGTGATCTCGAATCACGATCAGGCAATATGGGCAAGTCTCGGTGCGCTTGGCTGTACGAACGACTTTCGCATGGATGTCATGGCCTCGGTAGCATATTACCATGCTAATCAGGATAAGATCTGACATCTCGATGGTGTTGCTCGCGTCGCAACAACAAGTAGTAGTGGCAGAAATACCGTTCACTCAGCCTCGCGTGCGAGTGCAGCCTCGATTCGTTGCATGGCATCCATGGCATCTTCTGGCTCTTTTATGGTACTGCTTCCAGGAGGGGGTGTCTTGCCAGCCATCTTTGCCGCGAGCTCGTCGAAGAAATCATCCGCTTTTCTCTTGTAGCCACGTTTGTCTTGAGCGTCCTGTGCGTCCTGTGCAGATTGTCCTCTTTCGATCTGTGAGGTTTCCCCTCCTGTCTGTTCCTCAGCATCTCGCTTCTCCCTCTCCTTGCGCACTCTCTCGGTCTCCAACCTCTCCCGTTCTAGATCCGCCATTTGCTTTTTCCTTTCCTCAGCGTCCTCGCTGAACTGGAAGAATCCAGTACCCTTCTGTCTGACCTCTCTCGAGGCATCGAAATGTAGATCGGGCGGCGGTGTCAAGCTCCTATCTCTCTTCTTCGCCAGCTCTTCCATTTGCATCGCGATTGGCATATCCGGATTGAACGCTTGATGCTGGATAGTATCACCGTAGATGACATTACTCGGCGCAGAAGGTCGCGCCGTGAACCTGTCTCCAGTCATGTCTGCCAGCCCACGCTCTTGCCTTGCAACTCTCGCAGCATCAGCGCGCGTACCCTGCCTTGTGCGTCCAAACTCGTCCACGTATTCCACCATGTCACCCTCGCCACCTTCCTCATCCTCGTCGTCAGAGAGGTCCTCCTCCCCACTTTGACCATCCCCATGCTTCTCAGCCCACTTGCGATCAAAGTCCACAGCAAAGCGTTCGCCCTCATCTTCTACATCCCCGCGCTTCATTGCGGCATAAAGCCTAGCCTTCTCCTCCATCTTCCTCTTGCTGCGCTCCCATATTGCTCCATCCAAGCCCTCGCCATTGGTAGTGTGCTTTTGCGCAAAAGCTGGGCTAGCAGCGTTGTCAAGGTCTCGTTGAGCGCGAGCGGCGGAGTTGCGGTTGTGAGTCGCGAAGATGTCTTCCTTCTTCGCTTTTGTGCGGCTTGCCTTCGGGCGCGCGCATGCTTCGGCGGGGCTGGAGGTCTTGGGTTTGTTGATCAGAGAGCTCAATTGGCTGGTGAAGGAGCTGGTAGTGTTGGAGGAGATTTCCTTGTCGCCTTTGAGGCGCTTTGGCCGTTGGAAGCCGTAGAGGGAGGCATCTTTCGAGGACGACATGTTGTGTGGGTGAGGGTGCAGGACTGTAGGTTTAGAATGGATGGAATGGGCCATCAAGGTTGAAGGGCGGCTTCACACTCCGCTTGCTTTGGATGCGCTCATCTGGCAGGGATCGCACGTCTTATGTCGAAGGCTGGACAGTCTCTTTGGTACTGATGATATCTTGCATAATATATCGACGCTGCTGATACTACTGCATATGAAGGAACGATGCATCGACAGTCAGATGCTCGCTCGCCGGTAACACGAACACCTTTCCGAGCTAAAGTTGCTGATACTACAGGTACATAGTACTGTACGCCATCTGGAGAGAACTTCCGCTGACCATCGTCACAACAAACGCGTCACATCCGGAGAGACGAGCGTTTTGTATGCTACGCCATAGAATGTTCCCGTCAGGCTCTGTATGTGGATTACTAACCGATGAACGATCACGTGCTATCGCGTTGCTTTCCATGTGCTTTCACGGCCTCGTGGCAGTTATGAGGTATGTTACTCGAAGCAAATACCAAACAAACAGCAAACAGGTGTTGTGCGCACACAAACATCCATTCATCTGACACGAGCCGTTTGATGTCGTAATCAGTTGATGATCCACATTCTCGGTCCCTTCTAGGTTCTTCATCCACAACACGCGCATGCCAAGGGCTGAGAGCGTGAGAATCCGACAGAGGCGAAATCGGAGACGGAAGATGGGGGGGGAACGGAAAAGAAAGGGAGAGTCTCGGCTTGCGTCTTGAGAAGAGAGCTCTTGACCGACCGTGCGGGCTGATCTGAGCTGATCTTGTTGCTGAGTGGGAACAAGGGAAGAGCTGTTGCTCTCCTGCTTCGCCCTTGGTGGTGTTTTAGCGTGCTGGCATTTCTGGTCACGGTCTATGAAATCATGCTCAGGTGTGCTGTGACGGAAGAGTGAGAGGTGTTTTGATGTATTGGAGTGTTTTTGTTGAAGTGAAAGTCATCAGATACATTGTCAACAAGGTACATATAGTACAATGGATTCCATTTCCAAACATGTGACTACTGATACAGTACATTTGTTCATGTACAGTAACAATCACTCCCAGTCAGTGTCTCCTGCAAAGTCCGCCGCGCGGGTTGCTGTGATGGGTGGCAGGCGCGCAGCGCGGGGCTTCTGCTTGCCGGGCTTTGGCAGGGTTTCGCTGTCGCCCGCCCATCACCTTTGCTGCCTGCGAGCTTCTCTCCTACCAATTCTCCTACCACCAAAACACGCCCTCTACTAGCAAAAGGTGAGAACCCCGGTCCCCATACAACCGCCAGCTGCACCAAACCAACGCGGTGAACATCGCCTCTCACGTCCGCCTTCAACGCCGCGTTGTTTTCACGCGTCTACCTCGTCGTCGTCGATTGTTGTTGCCACTCGCAATCCACCGCGCCTGTCAGCAACCCGACGCGATCGTTGTCGTCGTCGTCAATCGACCGCTTCGCGATTCATCGGCTAACCAGCAATCGCACAGTCACGCATCCACGCCCGTCGTACTCAGCGCATTCGAATACCCCTCTCAACAGTAAGTCTGCCCATCCTCCATCATGAGCTCTTTTACGCGTCGCGCCAGACTTGCGAGTGGCGGCCGCGATAACACGCGCAAGCGGCCTCCAATCCATCAGCCGCCCGCTCGACTCTCATCGATCGCAACACCGCCACCGCGTCGCCACGATCAATCTGATCCGGCCGATGCGGTCGCGTGTCTCTTCTTCGCACACCTTGCTAACGACGCGTCGCGCGCTTTAGCCAAACTTACACAAAACTCCACCACCATGCCTAAGGAGAAGTCCACCACCGCCACCACCCGCACCAAGCGTGCCACCAAGGGTGAGGGCCGCAAAAAGAAGGGTATGTTGCATCCCCACTGTCTCGCCACTGTTACCGTTCTAACGTCCTTCTCAGACCCCAACCAGCCCAAGCGTGGTCTTTCCGCCTACATGTTCTTCGCCAACGAGCAGCGTGACAAGGTCCGCGAGGACAACCCCGGTATCAAGTTCGGTATGTTGCTCCCACCAAGCCTTCACTGTCACCAGTCGACTAACATGTTACAGGCGAGGTCGGCAAGAAGCTCGGCGAGCAATGGAAGTCCCTCAACGACAAGCAGAAGGAGCCGTACGATGCCAAGGCCAAGGCCGACAAGCAGCGTTACGAGGAGGAGAAGGCCGCCTACACTGCCGTACGTTGACTCCCTCACCGACCATCACTCTCAGCAACCAGACTAACAGACCTCACAGGGCGGCGACGACGACGACGAAGAGTAAGCGCGTGCCCACCAGCACCGCCCATCTTCCTCCAATGGCGTCAAGCCACATTGGCACGCCAGCGTCTCCTGCTTGCTTGGGTTTTCCTTTTGCTCTTTCTTTCTTCATGCTAGCTCGGGGGTGTTTTTTCAAAACAACGGGAGCGAGAGTCACGGACGATGTTTTTTTCGGCGCCTCAACTTGTTTTTGGTTTGGGGAACAACAAACTTCTTCTTTCCAAGCGAGGCGCAATCGATGAGACTCCCGGGGGCGAGAAATGATATGATACCAAAACAAATCGGCTTTTCCTAACTTTCGCTCGGGATGATGGCTTTTTCTTTATCGTCGTCCCCTCTCACAATTCCACACACTTGCTTTCACGTGTCTGTGTTGGGTCTTAAGTGAGATGGTACTGAGCTGTTAGTGTTTTGTCTCAACTCCGATCGAAGTTAGATTGGTTCCGAATGGGACTGTACCATAATGTGTTTTTCGTTTACAATGCAGCTGAGAAAGGCTTTACACAACATGGTGGTTGTATCTCGGTGGCCATGCTGATGTTCTCGGTGGTATCCTATCCCAACATGCATGTGACTCGGTCCATTCGACACCAGCCGGTCATTTGTCTCTCTCTCTTCTCCCAGTGAAATTTACATGTACCTAGCGAGTTCGTGCTTCGTAAGTCTTTCTGTTTTGTCGGTGCATCTGAGCAGTCGTTCGACAGAAGAGTTGTTGTTGTCGTGTGGGTTAGAAAATCAAGTTTTGTCAGACAGAGTTTACCATTTCTTTCATATTTTTATGGTGCGTGTCGTTCGGTTATCTCGTTCCATCTTGGATCGTCCTTCTCTCTTCTCTTGTGATGGAGTATAATACTATCGATCTACTCGCCAGAGTACGGCGCTGTGGCATGGGATACTCGGCCTTCCACCTGGTCAGCAAGGCGAGAAGCGTACGTGTATGTTGCCTTCCAGTCGGATAATTGTGGGGGTAGTGCGTCGCGTCGCTAGCAGGTAAACGATTGTTCTCAAGATATAGAATTCATGTGGTGAGTTTAAAAGAGTTAGCGAGTGATGATACCTAGTTGGTAATTTGGTTCGGGAGAGGTATCAAGAGAAATCCGAACACATGCAGAGATTTGACGATTGAGACCTCCGAACGGTACATGGAGTCGATATTGGTATACATAATGAAATCAGGAACACAAGTCTCGACTACAGGTCGATGCAGAGTCTACTGTATACGCTTTCTGACCTTCATCACCTCTTTTCTCATCCTCTCTGAAGAACATGATTAACCCCAACCCTAACCCCCAGCACTAAAGTCAGAGCTCAATCGAGAAGCTCCACCATCTTCCTGAGAGCTCCCAATGGATTTTTCAGGCCACCAGCCTCGTCATTGTTGTTGAATAACGCAAAGTTGAATACCTACAATACTTCACACATAGCAGCAAGACAGGCATGCGACACGCGTAATTGCCAGTACTTCGCTCGCTCGTCATTCCACAGCGACCAGTGATTGGCCAAGAAAGAATTGTTATCCGTTTCACAGCGCCTCCCTCTCGCTCAACGCGACAGGCATAACCGCTGCCCTCTCGGATTAACACCAGTCTCACTATCGCCGAATTGCCATCTTCCCCGGTCAAAGAGCGTTTCGAATTATCCTCCACCGTCACCGGGCGGCGACTCGTGAAACGGCTCTCCCGGCACGAGCCTCGTCACCGTTGTCAACACGCATCGCACACAGCGATACAAACAGATCCCATCCTCTTCTGCCCTTCTCGTCGATCACATGTATAGACTTCCAGCAAGAGGGTTACAAGCTACAGTATACTTATACATAGATTCCCAACAAACACCTCCGCAGCGATCATCCCACATAAACTCTCCGATCCTCACGCCCCCCCACGAGGACCAGGAACGACATTCGCGGATCGCCCTGAAGCTAACCAGCAAGAAGAGCAGCGAAGAACGTCAGGGAAACGGTCGGCTAAACCCATTCCGAAGCTTCTATAGCCGCCCGCCGGTCTGGGCCTCGAGCAGACGCGTGTTTCCACCTTTCTATTTTTGCTAGCACGACCTCATCGTCGCCCTGTCGCCCTATCGCCTTGCAGATACGGGCATGGGGACATCGCTGATTTGCCTGTGCGTGCCTGTGAGAGTGCATTCTGCTCTCCGCGGTGCCTGCGTGAGGTCGAGTCCAGATGCCAGGTACCTATGACACCAGCTTGGACCGAGGGTGTGACGAGCGAGAGAAGCTAGTTGTTGGGAATCGTTTGCTTTTCCTGGTAAACCTCGTCTTTGTGCTTGCTACTACTGCTGCCATCATACCACTGGCTTTTCATCATTCATTGTTGTTTCCTATCTACATTTCCTTGAATCGTATTGCCACAAGGAAATACACTCGTTACTGTCACTACATCATCGACATCGTTTCCTTGGGATCTGGTTGCATGTGCTAATTGCAGATCGGCAATCCATGCCCGCTCGCTATCGATCACACGACACGCACGCGCGCACACAAACTCGCACACACACAGACAATGCTGTCTCTAATCGACCGCATACTGTCTCCCAGGCAGGACAAATCTGGGACAGATCAGCTCGTGGAACTTTTGTCCGAGGGATTCGAAGGTCAAGTAAGTTTTGTGCCTTCCTCTCCACTCCCCATGCGGACCAAGACTAACCGCCGCCACAGCTCTCCGATGATGCCTTCTATGCCTCGCTAGGAACCTCGCTAGGCCTGACAATCCTCGTATCCCTCGCCTTCTGCCTCCTCCGTCCATACAACAATGTCGTCTACGCCCCTCGCGCCAAACACGCCGACAGCAAACATGCACCTCCAAAGATGGGCCCAGGAATATTCGATTGGATCGCACCAATTGCAAAGACAAAAGAGCAGGACTTCGTGGACAAGGTGGGTCTGGATGCCGCCGTCTTCATGCGAACGGTTCGCATGCTGCGCAACATTTTCACCATCCTTACCGTGATTGGATGTGCAGTGTTGATACCCACATACTTGGTCACATCCGCTGGCTATGGAAGCGACAGGAACGGGCAAGGAACGGGATTCTTCCTGAGATTGACGCCTCAGAACACATCAGGCAACCCGATCTGGGCCCTGGTCGTATGCGCATATGCTTTCGACATCTTGATCTGCTACTTCCTCTGGCGCAACTACAAGGCTGTTGTCCGTCTAAGGAGAGCTTGGTTCGACAGCCCGGAGTACCAACGCAGCCTGCACTCGCGGACTCTACTGCTCACGGATATCCCCAAAGAGTACAGGACGGACGACGGAATTATTCGGATTACAGACGAGGCCAGGGGAACCGACAGTGTTCCAAGAGCGGCCGTTGGGCGTAATGTGAAGGATTTGCCCGACTTGGTCGAAGAACACGAGGAGACTGTTAGGAGGCTGGAGGGCTATCTGGCAAAATACTTGAAGAACCCCGACAAGCTACCAGCGAAGCGACCGACCTGCAAGGCTTCCCAAAAGGACGCCTCATACAGCAAAGGCCAGAAGGTGGACGCAATCGAATACCTCACGAGTCGCATCAAGGAGCTGGAGATCCAGATCAAGGAAGTGCGTGAGACCGTCGACAAGCGCAATGCGCTGCCCTTTGGCTTTGCCAGCTATGAAAAGATCTCGGATGCCCACAGTCTTGCATACGTCACAAGGAAGGGTGGCCCGCAAGGTACAAATATGCGTCTTGCGCCGAAGCCTCACGATCTTGTATGGAGGAACCTGAGCATCTTGAGGAAAGATCGCAAGTGGAAGAACTTTATCAACAACCTCTGGATTGCCGCCTTGACTTTCGTTTGGACCGGACCTAACATCTTCATCGCCATCTTCCTTTCTAACTTGGCCAACTTGGCATCCGTCTGGCCTTCTTTCAGAGACTCGTACAATGGATACCCCCAATGGTGGGGCATCGTCCAGGGTGTTGCCGCACCGGCTGTCACCACCTTGTTCTTCTACTTCCTGCCTCGCATCTTCCGCAAACTGTGCATCTCGGCCGGCGACATGACCAAGACGAGCCGAGAACGTCACGTCACACACAAGCTCTACACATTCTTCGTCTTCAACAACCTGGTCTTGTTCTCGCTGTTCGCGGCACTCTGGGGATTCACTACCAAAGTGATTCAAGTCAGCAACGATGGTGAGAAAGACGTATGGCAGGCAATCATCAAAGCCAAATTCGGCACCACCATCATTACAAAACTCATCCAGATCTCGCCTTACTGGATTTCGTGGCTTCTGCAACGCAACTTGGGTGCGGCCATTGACCTTGGCCAGCTGGTCAACCTAGCATGGCGATCCTTTTCGAAGAAGTTCCTGGCTCCGACTCCCCGTGAAATGATCGAGCTCTCCGCACCACAGCCCTTCGACTACGCAGCGTACTACAACTACTTCCTCTTCTACGCCACCGTCGCTCTCTGCTTCGGAACGATCCAGCCTCTCGTGTTGCCTGTCGCGGCATTCTACTTCTGGCTCGACTCGTACCTCAAGAAATACCTGCTGCTCTACGTCTTCATCACAAAGTACGAATCCGGCGGCATGTTCTGGCGTACCATCTACAACCGCATGCTCTTTGCAACTCTCCTCGGTAACCTCGTTGTCGTGTTGGTCATCTTCACCAAGGGTGATTTCAAGCAGCACTGGGATATGCTTGTCGCCATGGCACCCCTGCCGTTCGCAGTCATCGGGTTCAAATGGTACTGCGCTCGCGAATTCGACGACTCCATCCACTACTACCAGAAGGGCAAGGCCATGACCGACGTCGAACTCGCAGCCGGCGAGCGCAAGAGCCGCAAGGGCGACAAGGTCGGCACGAGGTTCGGCCACCCAGTCCTCTACCAACCCTTGATGGTCCCGATGGTCAGCAAGGCAGCCCAACACATGCTCAAGCAAGTCTACGGCGGCCGCACCTCCCTCGACGAAAGCAGGTATGCCGCCGGCTACAGCGACGTCTACATGGACAACATGGACACCCAAAAGCCCGGCAAGTCCTCCGACACCAGCGCCGTCCCCGGCTTCGAAATCGTCGACGAGCACAACATGGACTTTGAAAACTACAAGAACCGCCCCGAGTTCCGCGAGCACGCCGGCGGCGACGGCGAACTGTACGGCCACGCCGCCGACATCCTGCGCCCGGGCACCCCGGGCACCATGATGACGGGCCTCACGCGCACCGACACGTGGCAGACGAACGAGAGCCGCTCGCGCAGCGAGTCGCGCGCCCGCCACAACCGCGACGACTCGAACGACTCGGATTTCACGCACGTGGGCGACGACGCCGGCGGCTTGACCGAGTACCCGCGCGGCTACCACAAGACGCCCAACATCGGCCGCGACAGCAGCCCCAACGGCAGCGAGCGCTCTTCCGTCGACAGGGCGGGTCTGGTCACCGGGGCGGCGCGCTTTGCCCGTTCGCCTTCGCCCGGCGGCGCGGTTCCTGCTCCGACGCCCCAGGGCGCGGCGTACGGCCCTCTTCATGTGCCGGGTGTGTTGGGCGATGTGCAGACGCCGGGGAGCCAGGGCGAGGAGGATACGAGTTATGATTACTTCAGAAGGGGGAGGGGGTTGTAGTAGAACGTGAGAGAGAGAGAGAGAAGGTTGAGTTGAGTGTTTGTACGACTTTATGCTTTTTTCCTTTTTTCCCTCTGAGGAGCTTTTCTAGACTTATTACAGGCCCCCCCAAAAATCGGGGTTTATCATAGATGCATTTGGGCGGTTTTTTGTTTTGGTTTGTCTGCTGTACATTTAGACGACATCCTCAGAGATTGTTGGCTCACGCCACGGTGACCTGAGGCGTCAAGAAAAAGAAAAGGGTTCCCCCCCCCCTCTCAACATGTCGCTGTTGTCTCTGTTCGTTTCCCTGTGATTTACTTTACATCGATCGGACACGGGATTTGACAACAAGTTGTGGGAACCATGGGATTTTGCTCGATCTATGGAACAATTGTGATTAGTACCGAAGGTAGTTGCTTGCTTCCGTTGAGAGAATCTCGTCTGTTTTTTTTTTCTATGCCTATCAGGTGATGTCAAGTAACAGTTTATACATTTGATTGTCAACCTTTCTTTTTGAGTAGATCAGGTCCAACAATCCCTCTTCGTTTTCATGATCGCGTTTCCATTCGTCCTCTATATCCTCCTTTTCATTCGTTCGTTCGTTCCTTTTTAATTTAATTCCCTACTCTTCGACTGCATTCGACTGCATCTACTGCAACGACCTTACAACCTTGAGCAAATCGCCCGTAACACCCATAGCAGTGACCTCAGCGCCCGCGCCCGCGCCCTGGATGATCAGCGGGTTGGCGCCGTACCGCTCAGTGTAAAAGTTGATGATGTTGTCGCTCCCCTTCAGCGCCGCAATCGGATGACTGGCCTCGAACTCTTCCAACCCGACCTTCACAGCCTTTGCACCAACGTCAATGCTCCCCACGAACCGCACCACTTTGCCCTGCTTGCGCGCCGCCTCCTTCAGCTCTTCCATCCGCGCGTCATACTCCGGCAGGCGCGCCACGAACTCGTCGCCGCTCCGGCTGCTCTCCAGCTCGGCGGGGATCAGCGACTGCACGGGGAAGGCCGTCGGGGACTCGACGGGCAGGCCCGCCAGGCGCGCGAGGATCGTCAGCTTGCGCGCGACGTCCAGGCCGTTCAGGTCGTCGCGCGGGTCCGGCTCCGTGTAGCCCAGGTCCTTCGCTTTGGCGACCTCGGCGCCGAAGGAGCCGCCGCCGCCGGCGACGGGCATGAAGGAGTTGAAGAGGAAGCTCATGGTGCCGCTGAAGACGCCCTCGATCTTGGTGACGCGGTCGCCGGTTGCGACAAGTTCGGTCAGGGTGCTGAGGACGGGCAGGCCGGCGCCGACGCTGCTTTCGTGGTAGATGTGGCCGGCGGAGGCGGGGCCGGAGCCGTTTGCGGCCGAGGCCTGGATGCGCTGCCAGAGGTCGTAGGTGTGGGAGAAGGCTTTTTTGTTGGGGGTCACGATGCTGATGGTCTTGGAGAGGATGGAGGGGTAGGTTTCGGCGAGGGCTTGGTCGGAGGTGTTGTCGACGAGGATGACGCGGCCGGGGGCTTTGGCGAGCTGGTCGAGGGTTGTGGGGAAGGGAGGGAGGTCGCTGGAGGACTGCTTCTCGAGGGCGTCGAGGGCGGTGGGGATCTCGAG
>Ga0265797_10001185_pt1 | contig 46497 bp, 53 predicted proteins | sample P2T30metagenome_FD_192433 | JGI IMG/M metagenome (GOLD analysis project Ga0265797, IMG submission 192433) | Plant litter microbial communities from East Loma Ridge, Irvine, California - P2 T30 | ecosystem: Environmental > Terrestrial > Plant litter > Unclassified | place: USA: California...
GCGATCTTGGAAAAACGTCAAAGTTCTGTCATAATCGTTGTTCTGTGCGGGAGTAGCTCAGTTGGTAGAGCGCAACCTTGCCAAGGTTGAGGTCGAGAGTTCGAGACTCTTCTCCCGCTCCAGTTTTCTGGGGCAGCGTGCAGTAGGCGTAGTAGTTTGTAAGACTCCAATGCGGGAGTAGCTCAGTTGGTAGAGCGCAACCTTGCCAAGGTTGAGGTCGAGAGTTCGAGACTCTTCTCCCGCTCCAGGTTTTACAAGTAAGCGGTAACACTCCTAAGCGGGAGTAGCTCAGTTGGTAGAGCGCAACCTTGCCAAGGTTGAGGTCGAGAGTTCGAGACTCTTCTCCCGCTCCATAATTCAGGAAGAGCCTTTCTTCCCTTGTTGATGAGAGACATAACCGCTCTTGACAACAAGCGCATCATACCCTCTGGCGAGGTAGCAAAGCGGTTATGCAGCGGCCTGCAAAGCCGTGTAGACGGGTTCGACTCCCGTCCTCGCCTCCAGCATATATCATGTCCAACGACGGGCATTGATTCAAATCAGAGTTAAACAAATCGCCGGCTGATGCCGGCGATTTGCTTTTCTACTTTCTGATTCCCCTCAAACGACTTATCTGCTTTACGCTTGGCATGAGTACAGCAATGCACTGCACACCGACATTTTCTTACGGAAGTAGAGAAAATTCGACGTCTGATGCTTGGGGATTTGCGAAAGCCGGCGAAATTTTGTATGTCCTGCGTTGCGCCAGGCGAGGATGACCGCACGATCCAGTCGCGAGAAATCTAGCGGGCGCGGAACCACTGTCGGCTGCGCGCCCGGATGAAACTGATTTAGGGTTTCAACACGAGGTCAAAATGGATATTCCTGTCCATTTCGCAAAGACGTCGCTGGATTTTCTCAATACTGCTTGAAAAATCTTCGGCATCGAAGGTGCACGATGAATCCTTCAGCTTCGTTCTGGCCAGCATTCGAATAAATCTTCCGGTTTTCACGACAATAATCGTCTCCACCTGAAGTGGTAGCCCCTCTAACTCCTTGTAAACAATCTCTTTGAATTCCAGACTTTTTTTCGAAGAGAATGAATGCTGAAGAATTTCCAGAAAAGATTCTTTCGCCAGCTTATACGGCATATAAATTGTGAGGACGGTCAGTGCCAACGCAATGCCGGGATCGATATAGTCGGCCAGGTTTGCGTGCCCGTTTTCTTCAAGCAACCATGCGATCCCCATTGCTGCAGCAACGCCAAGAATGGAAATCGCATCCAGCGACCAGTTGATGACTTCGCCCTTGACCAAAGGCGTGTTTGTTTTCCGGCCTTGCAACCAGGCGTAGGCCGCCGCGATGCAGCTGATCAGTGCGGAGATCATGACGAACATGATCACGGCTCCATATTCCACCGCGTGGCCGCCGTCTGCGATGGCAAGGATGGCTTCGATCCCGACGTAGATAAAGATTCCGAGCAAGAACAGCGCTTTGATGATGTTTACCAAGGGTTCAAAGGCAGCATGACCAAAGGGATACGATGCATCTGCCGGGCGCCTCAAGAGCATCCCTACATAAAAAGTGAAGATCCCAACCACGACATAGACTGTGCTAAACAGTGCATCTACCAGGACAGCTTGCGACCCGGTTGTCACAACGCCGATAATTCCGTTTATTGCCTGTAAACCGCCGGCAATGATGGGGAGTGCCAGTACCTTCTTTTCTGTGTCCATAATATTCAGTTGATATGCGTTGCGAGAATGTCGAGTCGATGCCGGCATCATTTCCCAATCCGCCCGATAGTGGCGATAAATAAAATCAGCTGCACTACTCGACGACGTCATCAAAGAAGCGTTGTCGTGTCGATCTCGGCGTTTTTCGGCAGATCGAGATAGGGATAACGGGCCACCGTTGCGCGTATCCGCTTGAGTTGATTGCCAGGGCGGCCCCAGAGTACCTCGACCGTTTCACCGATCTGCGTATATTCAGGCTGGAGTAGCGCCAGTGACAGCATTTTCCGGTAGAAGTAGCTGAACACCCGTCCACTGGAAACACCTATCTGACTGTCACCCACCATCACGTCGTCGCAGAACACAATCGAGTTATGAGCGGTCCAGATCGGATTGGCGGCGAAATCCATGAACTCCACTTCCGCATCGGCATCGAACTGCGACGCATAGACGTCGAGGATATCGTCGCGATGCCATTCCAGGGTGACGATCCGGCGATGCGGTTCGTCGACGATATGCTCGAGTGCGGCGCGTCCGACGAAATCATGGTCGAACCTGATCATGTGCGCCCAACCAAGCTCGACTGGATTGGCGTAGCGTTTCTCCAGCACCGGCCCGGCACTCCCGGGGAGGTCGCGCATGTAGTCATCGGCACCTCCTGCAAGAAACGCCATGAAGTCGGGATCCTCGGTGTACGCTGGCAGAAAATGGATGTATGACTGTGCAAAGCCGCTTTCGGTGTGATGCATCCCATACACCTGCATTCCGATTCTTTCCATGCCGAACCGCTTACCACTGGCTGCAATGGCGCGGTAGACATCCAGCGCATCTTCAGTGTGGCCATGTACTTCGTAGGCGAGGGTGCGGGCGACGCCCAGGCGAAATATCCGGACCGGAATATCGCGTCCCTCATGGGCGATCGCGCTGGGACGGTGCCACAGGAAGTTGATATCCCGCAGATTGTCGGAAGTGGCAGCCTCGAGTGCGGCGAGCGACTGTGGCCCGGCTACCTGGAACAGGAATGTCTTGCCACTCAGATCTTCGCCAGTCACATCGTAGCGGCCAGAGGCAACCAGGTAGTCGATGTAAGGATTAAGGAAATAGCATGTGAAGTCCTCTTCGCCAGTACGCAAGACCATGCCGTCAGCCATGACATTTCCCAGCGCATTGCACATCACGGCATGCTTCGAGCACCCGATGGAAAATCGCGTAAAACCGTTGATGCATGCGTCACGCAGGAGATCCATGGCGCCGGGGCCTTGCAAACGATAAGGCAACGCCGGATTCAGTCCCGCATGCAGATAACAGCTGGTCTTCCAGGACAGCGACTCTTTCTTCCAGCCACCAAATTGCCAGGGCGACAAGTGCGTGAACGTCGTGTTGTAGTCCGCGACCTCGGGGTCGAAGGGGAGGTAAGGGCTATGTGGAACTAATTTTTCGTGTGGCATGACAACATATCCTTTCAAAGATACCGGGCGGTATGTTATCTTTGCATAAGTTGATCGTGTATGAAAAGGCAAATTCAAATGAATCCAACAATCTGGTCCTGGGCCGCGCTGGGTGGCGCAATTGCATGTGAAGTCGTGGGTACGGCGTTCCTGAACAAATCGGCGCAGTTCAGCAAACTGACACCATCCATTCTTTCGCTGGCTTTCTACGGCGTGTCGTTCTACCTGCTCGCGCAGGCACTGCGCACGTTGCCGATCGGCGTGGCGTATGCGATCTGGGCGGGACTAGGCATCGTCCTCACGGCAATCGTCGGCATCGTGGTCTTCCAGCAAAAGCTGGATTGGATCGCCATGGTCGGTATTGGTTTCATTGTGATAGGCGTCGTTGTCATCAACGTGTTTTCACGTGCGGGAGGACACTGAGGTGGCGTCCGCGTACGAACGTCGCAAGGACCCCGTTGCCGTGCGCCGCGCGCTGCTCGACTGCGCCAAGTCGATTGCGGCAAGCGAGGGCGTGGTTGCCGTCACCGTGGCAGGCGTGTCGATAGCGGCAGGCGTGACCAAGGGCGCGCTGTTTCATCATTTCGCCAACAAGCAGGCGCTGGTCGATGCCATGGTCGACGAATTAATGAGCGAACTGGACGGCGCACTCGACGCCTTGATGGCGGCCGATAAGATGGTACGAGGCAGCTTCACGCGCGCTTATGTCCAGGCAGCGCTCACGATGGCCGACAGCACGACGCGCATCTGGTCAGCCCTGCTCGGTTCGCTAACGACGGAGACCGACATCGCTGCAAGGTGGCACGTGTGGCTGGCGCAGCGCTTGCTGCGCCATGCCGAGACCGACGCCGATGAATCGCTGCACATTGTCAGGCTCGCAGCCGATGGTGCGTGGTTCGCCTGCCTCAGTGGCGGCGCGGCAAGCGACACCCTCTATCTGGACGCGCTCAAGGCTCGCTTGATCGCCATGACCTTGTAAGCGCTGGGTGGAGATAATGCAGGCCGTGACAGTCACTTCCCGCAGCAGCGTTGTCGCGACAAGCGTGTGGCCAGGGCGTTGTCACGTCCTTCCAGTCTGCCGGCTGGGCGTGAATCGCGGAAGCGTCATGCTGCCGGTGTGCTCTCGCTGACACCCGAAAGGAAGGTCTTGTCGACCATCGCCGCCATGCCCATGGTGGCGATCTCGCCGCGCAGCGCGGATTCCACTGCCGCGTAGAGCAGGTAGTCATAGGATTTGACGAGCCATTTGGCCTGCATGTCGATGCGAAACGCCTCGGCTCTCTGGCCGCGCAAGAAGAACTCCTCGAGCGCAACGCCGTAGAACGATGGCAGCTCCCCTTCCGCCCACTCCGTGTCGTCGAGCATGCGCATCGACTGCGAGCATTCGAGAACAGATAGAAGTCGCCACCGCGAATCACGTTCGCCGTGAGGAGGCTGAGCGCCAGCGCAAATGGCGGTTCGGCCAGATCGGCCTGGCCGCGAAGAACGCGATCCTGATCATCGAGTTCGCGAAGGACTTGCACGCCCAGGGGAAACCGGTAGTTGAGTCGGCCCTCGAAGCGGCGTGCCTGCGCTTTCGTCCGATCGTGATGACTTCGCTCGCATTCATCCTCGGCGTGGTGCCGCTGGCGATCGCCACCGGTTCTCAGCTAAGTCCTTGATTTAATTAATGCGAATACGGCCTGCAAAGCCGTCTAGGTCGGTTCGACTCCGATCCTCGCCTCCAAGTAATAAACGGACGGGCCTCATTTGAGGCCCGTTTTGTTTTTATTATTCTGATAGAACAAAATAAAATTTGACGGCGGCCGAGCCAAGTCGTGAGTCATCGCAAGCGGCCTGGCAGGCCGTTGCAGATGGGCTCGGAGCGCCTGTGTAGTCTCGTCAGAAGGCAATCCAAAGCTTATATTTAAATATTTCTTGAAACATTTGATTGTTTCGTATATTTTAACGATTGTTGAAATGAGGAGGTCTGAGATGGAATCTTTGCAAGCCGTCGCTGCGCTGGCTGCGCTCGGTCAGGAGTCGCGATTGAAGGCATTCCGCTTATTGGTACAGGCTGGAACTGAGGGTATGCCGGCCAGCAAAATCTCCGAATGTCTCGGGGTCTCTCCTTCAGCGCTTTCGTTTCATTTGAAGGAGCTCGCCCATGCAGGTCTGGTCACGTCCCGCCAGGAAGGGCGCTACGTCATCTACGCGGCGCACTATGACGCGATGAATGCCCTATTGGGCTTCCTCACCGAAAACTGCTGTGGCGGGAATGCGTGTTCGGTGGTTGCCGATACTGCCGTTCCGGCCGCACGTAAATGCTGAGAAGCTCCTCCTATCCTACGATCGATGACTCGTGACGAAAATTCCTACGCTAATCACTGATATCCGCCCGGCACTGTCTGCTGATGCACGCGGGATTTGCACCATCTACAACGATTACGTCGCCACCACAACGATTACCTTCGAAGAGGACGTGGTTCCCGATTCGGAAGTGGCCGGACGAATTCTCGAAGTCACCGACGCCGGTTTGCCTTGGCTGGTTGCCGTGCTCGAGGGCAGGGTTGTTGGCTATGCGTACGCGACGAAGTGGCGAGCACGCCCGGCATATCGACATTCGGTGGAGACGACTATTTATCTCGACCAAGAGGTATTCGGACATGGCGTTGGAGAGAACCTATATCGTCGCCTGCTCGATGAATTGCGTGCAGGTGGCTTGCACACCGCAATCGCCGGAATCGCTCAACCCAATCCGCGTAGCGTCGCCCTGCATGAGCGCCTGGGCTTTTGCAAGGTCGCTCACTTTTCCGAGGTCGGACACAAGCTGGGCCATTGGGTCGATGTGGCTTACTGGCAGATCGACCTGGATGGCGTCAAGGTGTATTGAGCCAGGACTCCAGGAACTTTAAACTGATCATAGGACTTCAGTGAACATCCTTTTTCTCTGCACGGGTAATTCGTGCCGCTCGCTCCTGAGCGAGGCTATCTTTAACGACCTGGCGCCGGCTGGCTGGCAGGCGATCAGCGCCGGAAGCCAACCCACTGGCAAGCTCAACGAACGGGCGCTCGCGCTGCTGGCCACGAAAGGCATTCCGACCAATGGCTACTACAGCAAGTCATGGGAAGAGCTGCCTGTCACGCCCGACATCGTCGTCACTGTCTGCGCAAGCGCTGCCGGCGAAACCTGTCCGGCCTACCTGGGCCCGGTGCTGCGCACCTATTGGGGAGTGGAAGATCCGAGCCGTGTCGTCGGCACGGAGCGTGACATTACCGCCGCCTTCGAGCAGACCTACGCGATCCTGCGCTCCCGCATCGAAGCCTTCCTGGCCCTGCCACTGGATGCACTGCAAGGCGACCCGGCCGCGTTCAAGGCCGAGCTCGATCGTATCGGCACCTGTGGTGCCTGACCATGTCTGAAGCGCCTGTGACCATTACTTTGGCGTCCTTGTCGCGCCTCGCGCTCCTCCAAGGGATTTTTTGTTGATTGCCTTTCTCATTTTTCTTGCGACCCTCGTGCTGGTCATCTGGCAACCGCGCGGGCTCGGTATCGGCTGGAGCGCGTCAGGCGGCGCAGTCGTGGCCTTGCTGGCCGGCGTCATCCAGATCGGCGACATCCCGACCGTCTGGAGCATCGTCTGGAACGCGACCGGCGCCTTCGTCGCGATCATCATCATCAGCCTGTTGCTCGACAAGGCCGGCTTGTTCGAGTGGGCTGCCCTGCATGTGGCGCGCTGGGGGCGTGGCAGTGGCCGTCGGCTGTTCGTCCTGCTCGTGCTGCTGGGGGCGGGTGTGACCGCATTGTTCGCAAACGACGGCGCCGCGCTGATCCTGACGCCGATTGTCATCGCCATGCTGGCGGCGTTGCGGTTCCCGCCCAGGGCGATGCTCGCGTTCGTGATGGCGGCGGGTTTCATTGCCGATACCGCCAGCCTTCCATTGGTCGTCTCCAACCTCGTCAATATCGTGTCCGCCGATTACTTTGGCATTGGCTTCACCCGGTACGCCGCTGTCATGGTGCCGGTGAATCTTGTTTCGGTGTCGGCCACGCTGGCCGCGCTGGTGGTGTTCTTCCGCAAGGACATTCCTGGCGATTACGATCTGGCCCAGCTTCGGCAACCTGAAGAGGCCATTCACGATCGGGCAACCTTCGTGGCCGGGTGGTGGGTGCTGGCCATGCTGCTGGCTGGTTTCTTCTGGCTGGACGACATCGGTATTCCGATCAGCGCAGTCGCCGCCGCTGGCGCCGTGCTGCTGCTGGCGGTCGCGGCGCGCGGTCACCAGATATTGACCCAGGACGTGTTGCGAGGCGCGCCGTGGCAGGTTGTCGTCTTCTCGCTGGGGATGTACCTGGTGGTTTACGGTCTGCGCAACGCGGGCCTGACTGACTACCTGGCCGCAGTGCTGGACCGCTGCGCCGAGCACGGTATCTGGGGCGCGGCCTTCGGCACCGGCATCATCACCGCCATCCTGTCCTCGATCATGAACAATATGCCGACCGTGCTGGTCGGCGCACTGGCCATCGACGCCACCGGGGCCCAGGGTGTCGTGCGTGAAGCGATGATCTACGCGAACGTCATCGGCGCCGATCTCGGGCCGAAGATCACGCCGATTGGCAGTCTTGCCACCTTGCTGTGGCTTCACGTGCTGTCGACGAAAGGCATCCAGATCTCATGGCGCTACTACTTCCGGATCGGCATCGTGCTGACCTTACCGATTCTTCTCGTCACCCTCGGCGCACTGGCCCTGCGCCTCAGCTAAGAAATGCAGATCCATATGGACAAGTTACCGAACCTCCCGAATATCATCCCCGTACTGCTCGAGAGGCCGTCGGTGCATAAATTGATTCCGGCGGACGGGATGGATCACCCGCCGCGAATCCTGATGCTGTACGGTTCGCTGCGCGAGCGCTCGTTCAGTCGGTTTCTCACCTACGAGGCTGCGCGCATTCTGGAGCACTTCGGTGCCGAGGTGCGGATCTTCGATCCGATGGAATTGCCGATGGTTGGCAGTGTCGCCGAGACGCACCCGAAGGTCGTGGAGCTGCGCGAGCTGTGCCTGTGGTCGGAGGGGCAGGTGTGGTGCAGTCCGGAACGTCACGGGACGGTCGCTGCCGTGATGAAAAACCAGATCGACTGGATTCCGCTGGAGCAGGGCGCGGTGCGTCCAAGCCAGGGGCGGACGCTGGCCGTCATGCAGGTCTGTGGCGGCTCGCAGTCGTTCAATGTCGTCAATACCCTGCGCCTGCTGGGTCGCTGGATGCGCATGTTCACGATTCCGAACCAGTCGTCAGTGCCGATGGCCTACAAGGAGTTTGATGACGAAGGACGCATGCGCCCTTCGGCCTACTACGATCGCGTGGTTGATGTCATGGAGGAGTTATTCAAAATCACCTTGCTCATGCGTGGGCGTGTCGATTACCTGACTGACCGATACAGCGAGCGCAACGAACGGGCTGCCGAGGCGATCAATCGACAGATCAGCCGCATCTGACCAGTTGATACCGTTGTCGCGATTGAATTATCCCGGCATGTGATGGAGATCGGTCTGGCTAAGCAGGAGCTCCTTGGCTCTGCAGGTTTAGTGCCTGATTGGCAGGTACGCGATGTGGAATCGTTCAGCTAACTGGTGTAAGCGGTGATCCAGGGTCCACAGCCGCGCTCCTGTGGTCAGCATTGTCGATGCCAATAACGTCAGGTCAACCAGTCCACAACCAGGTCCGAACAGGCGTTCGCGCTCGATCCGTTCCCTTACTTCCGGCAGGCTGGCTTGCTGTGCCTGCGCCAGCGTTCCGATGTCAGCGAGTGTGCGCGCTCGCGGGGCCGGTGGCGTGCCGCATGCCAGCTCGGTGACGACCATCGGATGGGTGATGGCCATATCCAGCGACAGAAGATCGACAAGGTTCTCGTTACTACGTCGAAAATGGTCTACCCAAACCGACGTATCGACCAGGACACCATTCATGTCGGGGCGTCCACGGCGCGGCGCGAAATGTCAGCCATGTGAGGCGAAGCGCCACCCAAGGCAGCAAGCCGCTTTGCGGCCTGGACCCTGACGAAGGTCTTGATGGCCTCGCGGAACAGGTCCGCTTTATCCATGTCGGGATCTGCCATGTCCAGCGCCTTTGCGTAGAGTTCGTCATCGATTGTCACAGTCATACGCATACGTCCTCCGTGCATCAAATTTGAAGCAATTTTGCATCAATAATGATGATTGATTAAGGGGGGACGCAACATGACGAGGCGCAATGCCGCGTTCCACAGATGCATGAGAATCACAGTCTCACGACACCCATTGAGCGCGCTTGAGGTTTGTATTGAAAAAACTCAAGCGGTGAACAGTGTGGTTCTCGACTAACTCATTGATTTTATTAGAGCGAATACGGCCTGCAAAGCCGTGTAGACGGGTTCGACTCCCGTCCTCGCCTCCAAATAATAAACGGACGGGCCTCTCTAGAGGCCCGTTTCGTTTTGTCGTTTCCGTTTTTGGAAAATGAAATTTACTTAATATCCGGCTGCAGGCGCGCTGTTTTATTAGCGGCCTGGCAGGCCGTTGCAGATATCGCGGGCGCCGGCTCGAGCGCCCGAAAAACTGCGGGCATATCAGATCTGCGAGGCGCCGCCGTCAAGGAACAGTTCGATACCATTGATGTAGCCGGCGTCCTGGCTCGCCACGAACGCCACCGCACGGGCGATCTCTTCCGGCTGTCCGATCCGGCCCACCATGCTCCGGCCGCGCAGGAATGCCAGCGTCTCTTCGACATTGTCAGCAAACATGCCGCGCAGGGACTCGGTATCCACCGGACCGGGACTCACGATATTGATGCGCACGCCAGAAGGCTTGATTTCCTGGATCCAGCTACGCACCAGATTGCGCAGCGCGGCTTTCGATGCGCCATAGACGCTCAGGCCCGGGCCCGGGTCCATCGATGCGGTGGAGCCGATGATCACCACCGAAGCGCCTTGCGGCATCAGGGGCAATGCGCCTTGGATGGAAAATGTAACCCCTTTGACGTTGGTATCGAAGATGCGGTCGAAATGCGTCTCGGTCAACTCGCCGAGTACCGCGATGTCGCCGGTGCCAGCATTGGCCACCAGGACGTCGATGCGGCCATGGGCTGCTTCAATGTCGCGGTACATCGTGGCCAGTTCATCGAGATTGCCGGTATCGGCCTTGATGGCGGTTACGCTGCCGCCAATGGACGCCACGGCGTCGTCCAGTTGCTGCTGGCGGCGACCCGAAATGACGACCGTGGCGCCCTGAGTGACCAGATGCTTCGCGATCGCGAAACCGATGCCCGACGACCCGCCGGTAACGACGGCAATCTTGCCCCGAAATGACATGTGTTTTCTCCTGTTCGAAAGCGTCGGCGACGCTTTATAGCGATCATTACATAAATTCGCCTGGCGGGCAAAAATTTATAGCGATCACTATATTCGATGCATGAGGATCACTCGGCGGCGTTCAGGCAGGCACGGTTGCGGTCGGATTGTCCATGCTGGCGAACTCGGTATTCAGGGCGCCTCCCGCGATCCTGGCACAGTTGACTAGTTTCTCTTGCGAGTAGCCAAGGCAGGCATAGGAGGAGATGCCGCGCAGGGTCAGCAGCAGGTAGTCGAGGATGCGCTCGACCTCGGAGGCGGGTGCGTGAGCGGCCACATAGGCGCGCAAGAGACCGGTGCCGTATTCGGCCAGCGTCAAGGCGATGGCGGCCGCCTGTTCGTCGTCGGCGCGCATTGCCTCGGTCACCATGCAGCCGGGGCGCTGCGGATCGGCGGTGCAATGCCGCGCCGAGGCAACAAACAGGCCGGTGAGGACATCGGCGGGCGCGCCTGGTTCGGCGAGCAGTTGCTCGAACGGTAGGGAATTGTGCTGGACATAGTGCAGCAAGGCCCGCTCGAATAGTTCCAGCTTGCTGCCATAGGCGGCGTACAGACTGGGCGGCACGATCCCCAGTGCCTGCGTCAGGTCGGCCACGCTCACGGCGTCATACCCGCGCGCATGGAACAGCACTTCCGCGATTTCGACACCGCGTTCCCGATCGAACGCCGGTCGGCGCTGACGTACTGCCTTCATTCTCTATCCTCTTCGTCTCGCTTCATGATACCTGTCGCCCGTCGTCCGCGCAATCTTTATAGCGACTACTATATTTTGTTTGCAAGCTGATTGCATGCTCTATATAGTGGTCGATACATAAATTTGGGCGAGGGATGCTATATGAGTGCGAGCAGCAAAATACTGAGTCCGGCCGGGCCCCTGCAACGACGCACAGGCTCGCTATGGGTGGTGCTGGCCGCCCAGCTGATGTTGACGATGGATTTCCTGATTGTCATCGTGGCATTGCCGCGTATGCAGTACGACCTCGGCTTTTCCCCGGTCGCGCTGTCCTGGGTGCCGAACGGGTTCGCGCTGGCGTTCGGCGGTCTGTTGCTGCTGGGCGGCCGGCTGGGCGACATGATCGGCCAGGTGCGCGCCTTTCGCGTCGGCCTGACCGTGTTCGTTGTCGCCTCGCTGTTCGGCGGCCTCGCGCAAACGCCCTCCATCCTGATCCTGGCCCGGGTGCTCCAGGGCGTTGGTGCGGCGCTCGCGGCGCCGAGCGTGCTGGCGCTGGTCATGCTCATGGCGCGCGACGAAGCCGAACGCGCGCGCGGCATGTCCCTGTTCATTGCCGTATCGTCGGTCGGGGCGTCGGCCGGCCTGATACTCGGCGGCGTGCTGACGGAGTTCCTGTCATGGCGCTGGTCGCTCTTGATCAACGTCCCGGTCGGCATTGTCGTCGTGCTGCTGATCAAACACCTGGTCGCCGAGACGGCCGTCAAACCGGCGCGGCTCGATATCGGCGGCGCCCTCAGCGCCACCTTTGGCTCGGTCGCCGCGGTGTTCGGCTTCATCCATGCCGCCGAAGCGGGTTGGGCGACCCTACCTACCTTGTTGTCGTTCGTGGTGGCAACTGTGCTGTTTGCCGCCTTCATCAAGATCGAGAACCGGCACCCGGAGCCCTTGCTCAAGCTGGATCTGCTGCGCAACCGCCACCGGCTCGCCGGCCTGGTAGTGATGGCCCTGATCGTCGGGATGCATTTTTCGATGCTCTTCATGCTGGCGCAGTATCTGCAGCGCGTGCTTGGCCTTGGCCCGCTGATGGCAGGCCTTGCGTATGTGCCGCTCACGGCCACGGTGTTTGTGATCGCGCACTTCGTGCCGTCCTTGGTGGCGCGCTTCGGCACGCGCGCCCTGCTGGTGGCCGGCAGTCTCGTGGTCGGGGCGAGCCTGGCGCTGTTCGCAACCTTGGGCGAAAAAAGCCGCTATGCGCACGGCGTGCTGCTGCCGCTGCTGGTTCACGCGGCCGGCATCGCGCTGGTGTTTGCGCCCGGTACGATGGCCATCATGCATGCGGTGCCGGAACGGGATGCCGGCTCGGCCTCGGGTCTTTTGCAGATGGACCAGCAAATCGGCGGAGCGCTGGGCATCGCGATCGTCGCCGCCATCCAGGCCATCGGCGCGCGGCCGGGGCAGGTCATTGCGGGCATGCCGCAAGCCTATCTGGGCGCCGCCGCCATCGCCGTCCTGGCGGCATTCGTGGCATTGGGGTGCGCAGGCCGCGGCGCTGCCGTCATCTGTGCCGGGCGTGCGCCGTGATGGCGGCCTTGGCCCCGCTGTCGATGAAGGCGGCAATTTCGGCGTCGACCGTGCTGGCGCAGATGCTGTTCTGGCGAAAGCACCACGGGTCGCCATCTGCGGTGGGTATGCGCCTGACCGTCGTGGGCACGCCGCGTGCGATCAGGTTCATGCCGTATTGCTCCCCCTCGTCACGCAGGGGATCGTCCTGCGACGACAGGATCAGGGCGGGCGGCAAGTTCTCGAGCCGGCTCGAATGCAGTGGCGACGCATAAGGATGGCAGCGCTCGCCGGGGTATGGCACATAGCAGCGGTAGCCGGCGGCGCACAGCTCGGCCGCGCCGGCCAGTCGGCCGCTGAGGGCGTTGTCGCGCATCGAGCGGGTGCTCAGGGCGCCGTCGAGCATCGGCATGAGCAGGATCTGGCCGGCCAGTGCAGGCCCGCTGCGATCGAGGCAGATCCGGGCCGACGCCGCCGCCAGATTGGCGCCGGCATCGATGCCGGCCACCATCAGCCGGCCGCCATTCCAGCCCAGCCTGCCCTTGTTCCTGCCTGCCCACTGCAAGACGGCGTAGGCGTCCTCCAGTGCAGCGGGAAACGGCCGTTCGGTCGCCAGCGTGTAGTGGGCCGACAGGATCGCCTGCTGCGGATTGCGTGCGGCGAGCTGGCGCAGGAAGGCGTCGGCGTCGTCCAGGCTGCCGCCGATGAAGCAGCCGCCGTGAAAATACACGATCAAGGCGGGCCGGCGCGCAACGGCACACGCGGCACGATACAGGCGCGCAGCGAGCGGCCCGCGCTCGCCCTGGACCGTGAGCAGGCGCACATCGACCTGCGCCGGATCGGCTTTCGCATTCTCAATAACCGCATCTGGCGTCATCCATATCTCCTGTCCAGTCTAAAGAACCGTTGCATCAAGCTGACGATGATAGGCAGGATGGAAAACCGGATAAACCCGTCACGGCTGGATGGAAAATCCATAAATCTGTACGATGGCAGAACGCAATGAACAAACTGCACGCGATGAGCGTTTTCGTCCACGTGGTGCAGGCCAGCGGCTTCAAGCGCGCGGCCGATATCATGCAGATCCCGAAGGCGACGGTGTCGTCGCTGGTCCAGCAACTGGAGACCGATCTGGCAGTCAAGCTGCTGCACCGTACGACGCGCCATACCAGCGTCACGGCCGAGGGCGCAGCGTATTACGAGCAATGCGTGCGCATCCTGGCCGACGTCAGCGCAGTCGAGGAGTCGCTGTCGTTCAACCGCATGCGCTCGGGCGGGCGCTTGCGGGTCGATATCGCCAGCAGCCTGGCGCAGAGCGTGATTATCCCGGCGTTGCCGGAGTTCCTCGATCGCTACCCCGACATCTCCGTGGAACTGGCGTGTGGGGACCGCGAGGCCGACCTGATCGAGGAGGGCGTCGATTGTGCGATCCGCTTCGGCGAGTTGCCTGACTCGGGCCTGATCGCGCGCCGCATCGGCCTGCTCGGCTTTGTCACCGCGGCCACGCCGGCCTACTTGTCGAAGCATGGCCGGCCCGTGCATCCGAACCAGCTTATTCATCACCGCTGTGTGGCGTATTTCTCGTCAAGCAAGGCACGCGCATTCCCGTGGACCTTCGTTCGAGGCGGCGAACGGGTCGACCTGCCGCCGCCGGGGCCGGTGTCCGTCAATGATGCGGGCTCTTATCTGAGCGCCGGCCTTGCCGGCCTGGGCATTGTGCAGTTGCCGGCCTTCCTGATCAATGCTGCGGGCACCGGCCCCATGGAGCTATTGTTCGAAGACTGGCGCAGCGATCCCCTGCCGGTGCACGCGGTTTATCCGCACAACCCGCATATGACGGCCAAGGTCCGGGTGTTCGTCGACTGGATCGTCGAACTGTTTCGGCTGCATCCCGAGATGCAGACAGGCCGCATGGCGGGGCGGGTGTGGTGATGCAGGCGCGGCTACGGCCGGACTACCAGGGCTGCCTGCCGTGACTGCCGAAGAATCCGGCAGTCGGCCCATCCTGATCGACCAGCGCCATGCGGATCGCGGTCGCGGCGCCTTCTTCGGTCGTGAGAACGCCAGTGTTGCCGTTCAGGTCGGTCTGCACATTACCCGGCTCGACCGCATTGACCTTGACGCCGAACGGCTCGAGTTCCTTGGCGAAGGACACTGTCGCGGCATTGAGGGCGACCTTCGAGGCCGTGTAGGCCAGCAGGTTGACGCTCGAATAGATCGAGGTCGGGTCGGTGATCAGCGCCAGCGAACCGACGCCGCTGCCCATCATGACCACGCGCGCCTGCCGCGCTGCCTTGAGCAGGGGAGTGAAGGCTTGCGTGACCCGGATGGGGCCGAACAGATTGACTTCAAAAGTCGCCTTGGCGTCCTCCATCCGCACTTCGCTCGGTGGCGTGGTCGGGGAGACGATGATGCCGGCGTTGTTGACCAGCACATCGAGTGCACCGGTGTGATCGCCGACGATCCCGGCAGCGCGTTGCACGCTGGCGTCGTCAGCCACATCGATCTCGAGCAGGCGAACGTCCAGGCCTTCCGCCTGCAGGCAGCGCACCGCTTGCTCGCCCCGCACGCGGTCGCGCGCACCCATCCAGACCGACATTCCGGCCTGTGCCAATCCTCGAGCGATGGCCAGGCCGATACCCTTGTTGGCACCGGTGACCAGTGCCTGCCGCTTGTGGGTCATCGCACCCCTCTCAATTGGCCGCGTCAGCGGCAGGGGCGACATGGTGGCTAAGGTCGCCGAACAGACGCGGATCGATCTCGCGCGATGCGAACCGCCAGGCGCCGTCGTGCAGTTCGAAGGTGTCGATATAGCGGCCGGTGACGATCGGTTGCAGCGGCAGCCCCGGTGCTTCCTGGTGGACGGTGAAGTAGCTGACGGACTTGGCGCTGGTATCGCTGTCGATCTCGATCAGGGCATTCGACACCGAATGCCACGTCCGTGGCGTATTGTCGGCGTGGTACTGGAGGTTGGTGCGCAGGAAGTGCGCAATGCTGTCGCCGCCGCTGACATAGGCGTCGATGACCTTGAGCCGGGTGTGCGCCAGAAGCTTGGCGTTGGCATCGACATTGCCATCGTCGAGGTTGTGCGCATACTGTGCGAGCAGACGACGGATTGCGCTTTCGATGACGAGGCGGTTGATGCCGGTTGGGGTAGTTTGAATGGACATGCATATCCTTGGTTATGATCTATTATAGCGATCGCTATAATTCGATCACTATAGGCGATGACCAGGTGCGATGCAAGCGATATATAGCATTCGCTATTAGCGTGGGCGTGCCGGCGCCCTATGCCCGAGCGACAACGACGGCGCATGTCTCGCCGATCTTCGATGAATCTCGGTTTGCCAGGCAGATGCCCGCTGGACGTGCATGGTCCAGTTAAGCGCCGCGGAGTAGCTGCGTGGCTTGCGCCAGGTCCTTGGAGGGAGGGCGGCCGAACAAGCGCGCATATTCCCGGCTGAACTGGGTCGGGCTTTCGTAACCGACGCCGAAGGCGATCGATGTCGCGCTGCCTTGCCCCGAGATCAATTGTGATCGTGCATGTAACAAGCGGATGCGCTTTTGGTATTGCAACGGGCTCAGGGCCGTCACGGCCTTGAAGTGGCGATGAAACGCCGACACGCTCAATGCCGCCATTTCAGCCAGCGTCTCTACTCTAATCGGCTGAGAAAAATTGCGACGTATCCAATTAATTGCTATGGAAATACGTGAGAGCGCCGTATCTGGAGAAGCGATGTCCCGCAACATCCAGCCGAGCGGTCCCTGAAGTACGCGGAATAGTATCTCCCGCTCATAGGCCGAAGCGAGCACCGGTATTTCGTCGGGCCGGTCAATCAGGCGCAGCATCCGGACCCAGGCGTCGAGCAGCTCCAGGTTAACCGGCGCGACCGAGAAGCCGGAACCCGGCTGCATGCCGCCTGTCTGCGGGGCCGCGTCGTGGATGAGGGCGGCGGCGATGGCCGGATCGAGCGTCAGGCTGACGGCGAGGTAGGGCTCGCCCGTCGCTGCAGGATGAACTGACCCGATGGCCGGGAGATCCACGGACATGACGAAGTAAGTTGCCGGGTCATAGTGGAGGGTGCGCTCGCCTACCGTCATCGTTTTTGATCCTGTGAGGATCAAGTTGACCATGGGGGCGTAGACAGCAGCAAGGGCGTGCTCGGGAATTTCACCCATGGACCATGGCGACACGGGGTATGCCTGTCTCCGTGCGGCGATTCTCGGCCCGTGAGGCCAGCACTCTCAGTTCTTGCAATTGCTGTTCCATAGTTCCAGACTAACATCGGCCATTCTGGCGTGCAATGGAAAAGCAGAAATAGGCAAGCTTCGAGCAGAAAATGATCGGCGCCCGAAAATCAGCAGACCTATCATCGATTCACCAAATACACGGAGGAATCGATAAAGATTGTGATCGTAACGGGAAGCAGCCGCGGCCTCGGGGCCAGCACCGCACTGGAATGCGCCAGGCGCGGGATGGGCGTGATCATCACTTATAACAGCAGTCCGGAAAGGGCGAATCAGGTGGCAGAGGCCATTGCCTCCATCGGCGGGAAAGCCGCCGTTTTGAAGCTCGATGTCGGCGACAGCCAATCGTTTCCCGATTTCCGCAAGGCTGTCTCGACGCAGCTCGAGGCTGTCTGGCAAAGGGAAACATTCGACGCTCTGGTCAATAACGCCGGGTACGGGCTGTATGCCCCGATCGCCGATGTCACGGAGGAGCAGTTCGACGGATTGTTCAACGTCCATCTCAAAGGTCCTTTTTTCCTGACGCAGACGCTTCTTCCGCTCATGGAGACCGGTGGCCACGTGATCAACGTCACCAGCGCGACGAGCCGCGTCGCCACTGCAGGCGTTGCGCCCTACGCCGCCTTCAAGGGCGGCCTGGAGGTTCTCACGCGTTACATGGCCAAGGAATTTGGCGCGCGGGGAATACGGGCGAACTCGGTCGCTCCGGGCGCCATCCGCACGGAGCTTGGCGGCGGTTTGAACAAGGAGTTCGAGGCGCTACTTGCGGATCAGACTGCACTCGGCCGGGTTGGCGAGCCGGAAGAGATCGGCGGTGTCATCGCCGGTTTGCTGTCCGACGAGAACCGTTGGATCAATGCTCAGAATATCGAAGTGGCTGGTGGGTACATTATCTGAATTAGGGAGACGACATCATGCTCGACCATGTTTTTCTGTCCGTTAGCGATATCGCTCGCTCGGTCGCCTTCTACGAGAAGGCACTCGCTCCCCTCGGCATCGCGCACGTAATCGACTACGACGGCCGACAGGGCCCGGCCGGCCATCCCGATCTCAAGGGTTTCGGCGCGAATGGCCGCGTCTTCTTCTGGCTGCGCGCCGGCACGGTGGAAGGGCGCGCCGCGCACATCGGCTTTGTCGCGGATGGCAAGGATGCGGTCGATGCAGCCTACGGGGCGGCAATCGCTGCGGCAGCCAGCGAGATCCACCCACCCGGACCGCAACTGCACTACGACCCGCGCTATTACGCGGCCCAGGTCCGCGACCCCGACGGCTACAGCCTCGAATTCGTCTACAAGGAATGGCAGCACTGATATGAAAAAACTGATGATCTATGGCGCGACGGGCTACACCGGGCGCATGGCGGCGGAACATGCAACGGCGGCTGGTACGGCCCTGATTGTGGCAGGACGCAATGAAGCGGCCCTTTCAACCCTCGCTGCAAGTCTCGGCGTGGAACACCGGGTATTCCCCTTGGAAGACATCGCCGCGGTCGATCGATCGTTGAGCGGTGTTGGTGTCCTGCTCAACTGCGCGGGACCGTTTTCGACGACTGCCGATGTTCTCATGAGAGCCAGCATACGCAATGGCGTGCATTATCTCGACGTCGCAGCAGAACTCGACAGCTATCGCCTGGCCGAAAAGCTGGACGGGCAGGCCAGGGCTGCGGGCGTGATGCTCCTGCCGGGCAGCGGTGGCAGTGTTGCGATGCTCGGTTGCCTTGCCGGCCAGGTCGTCGCCAGAACCGACGGCCCGTCCAGCATCAGGGTGGGTATGCACGTCTCGGGCGGCCTGTCGCGCGGCTCGGCCGTCAGCGCGATGGGCAGCGTGACCGCCGAAACCCTTGCGCGCGTCGGCGGCGCGCTTGTTGCGCGAAGCGCCGGGGCGGTGACGAAACTCGACTTTGGCAAGGGGCCAGTCGACTGCTTCCAGGTAACGCTTCCCGATCTCATCACGATCTGGCGCGCCACTGGCGTTCCTGACATCGAAGCGTTCGTCCACCTGACAGGGTCCGGATTTCCGCAGGGCGACCTGGCGGCGCTTCCGGACGGGCCAAGTGAGCAGGAACGGAAGGCAAACCGCTATCAGGCAGTTGTCGAGGTTAGCGATTCAGAGGGCAATATCGTGCGGTCGATCCTCGATACGGTCAACGGCTACACCTTCACGGCCATTGCGGCCGCAGAGGCAGGCCGCCGCGTTCTGATGGGCGAGGATCGCCCCGGGTTCCAAACGCCTGCGCTACTGTTCGGCAATGATTTTGCCGAGACCATTGCAGATACGACGATCGTCGACGTTCAAGGCTAGTCATGGACAAGATTGTCAATACATTCATCAAGACCGCCAACGCCTTCGACGTCGAAGGAACGTTGGCATTGTTCGGTTCGAAGGCTGTGATCGAGGACGCCTCGGTCGGGGAAGCCTTTACAGGGACCGAAGGCGTCCGTCGTTATCTGCAGGAGTTTTTTGTCGGCTATAAAACCATAAGCAAATTACTTTCGCTTGAACGGATGAGCGATTACTCGGCCATCGCGCGTATGGATTTCACCGGTAACTTCGGACATGAGATAGGGTCTCTCCGCATCAGGATCGACAGTGTGGGCCTGATCGACCGCATTGATGCGGATCTCGAATAGTAACTTCAGCGCATACCCCGCAGCCAGATTAGACGGATGAGCGGCTTATGCCCACAGGCCTACCCCTGGCCATAGTGCCAGGGGTATTGGTTAGCGGGAGTGCGCACCTCCGTAGAATTTCCTGATTTCCTCGACGATAAGCCCTGCACGTTCTTCGACCAGCCAGTGCCCGGCGCCAGGTGCGTCGATGCCGGTGGCCAGCGGAGCGGCGTCGCGGACGGCGGCCAGTAGCACATCAAGCAAGGTAGACTGTGTCACGATCCGGACCGGAATCGCCAGTTTGTCCTCCATCGCCTTCCGGTTCGCCAACTCATCGGCTGGCCATGCCCGATACCACTCCATGCCGTTGCGCCAGACGCCGGGGCGCGAGTAGACGCGCGCATACTCATCAAGCTCTTGCAGCGAGATCGCTCCAGGGTCAGGCGTCAAGGCGTCGAAAAAATACTGCAGGAACTGCCTCTCCCTGCCTTCGACCAGAATCTCCGCCAGCGGCTTTTGCTGGAAAAACGAGAAGTGGAAGGAAAGCGGCTTGAGCTTCTCGAAACTCAGTGATCCTCCCACGACGGGAAAATCCATGAAAAACAGTCCTTCGACAGCCTCCCTGTAGCGGGCGGCAAACGCAAAGGCCAGGCTCGAGCCAAAGTCATGCGCAACCAGACGCAGCGCACGAACCCGCCCAAGACGCTCCAGCAGGCCACGCACGTAACGCGCCAGTTCGAATTTTTCGAAACTGTGGATCTCGCCGGTTGTGTCGCCAAGGCCAGGCAGGTCGATCGCGATCACCGTGTGATCTGAGAGAAAGTGGGGCAGGATCGCCTTGAATTCGTACCAGCTTTGCGGGAAGCCGTGGAAGAAGACCAGGGTGCGAGGACCTTGTCCGCCAATGACATAGTGCATCTGCAGGCCGTCCACCGTATGAAAGCCGTGGCTGAACCGCCGGTTGAATTCGATGTCGTCGTGAGTCGCCGCGGCGTAAAGAGGAGATAAGGGAGGCTCGGATCCGGCATGCAGGGGCGTGCCGGGCGCAAGGAGCCGCACGGACTCCGAGGCGAGAGAGGGCAGGTGTTTGGAAGCATCGGTCATGTGTCGATTCCTGTCGAGATCAAGTGGTATATGCCGGGTCGAGCTGCGGCACTATTTGTAGCGATCACTAATTCCAACTCGTTACTTGTAGCGATCGCTAAAACGTGTATTATAGCGCTCACTACACACAACTAAGGAAAAAGTATATGGATCTCCACCTTAAGCAGAAAATCGCGGTCGTCACTGGCGGCAGCAGCGGAATCGGATTCGCGATCGCCAAGCAATTGGCCGCCGAAGGCGCCGTTGTCGTCGTTACCGCCAGGCGTCAGGATGCCCTGGACAAGGCGGTGGCCGCGATCGGCGGCTCCACGGTTGGGTTCGCGGCCGACGTGGGACAGGCGGCCAGTCTCAAGGCGCTCTACGCGCAAGTGCGCGAGCGATTCGGTCGCATTGATGTCTTGATTGCGAACGCCGGAGGAGGTGTCCATGCCCCATTGGGACAGATTACCGAAGACCAGATGGATCAGCAGTTTTCCACGAACGTCAAAGGCGTCGTGTTGACAGTTCAAGAGGCGTTGCCACTCCTCGGCGCCGGTTCGAGCGTGGTGATCGTCGGTTCAAGCGCTTCGATGGACCCCGGTCCGACCATGAGCATTTATGGAGGGACCAAAGCTGCTATCCGCAACATGGTACGCAGCTGGGTCGCGGAATTGAAGGGCTCGGGTATTCGTATCAATCTGCTCAGCCCCGGCCCGACGAACACTGAATCGCTACGAACAGCATTCGGCGAGCATGCCGAGGAAGGCCTGGCCTTCCTGCGTGATAAAAGTCCGCTGGGACGCATTGGCGAACCGGAAGAAATCGCTTCGGCCGTCGCATTCCTGGCCAGCGACGCCGCGAGCTATATCAATGGCATTGAACTTTTTGCCGACGGTGGCGCGTCGCAAATCTGATTCGTTCTCGCTCAGTCGGCACGATGGGCGGGATCTCGCGCAGCGGTTCCGCTTGTCCATGCAGCGTTATTCGGGTGGACCGGTCCAATAGCACGTGCCTGAGGCCCGACCGCAGCAATACTTTTTTATCCATCTACCTACCAATCGGTTGGCAGGTAATCAATAAGGAAAGACATGCCTCTTTATCCTCGTCTGATTCGTTTGGCCGCCGCTGGCGCTCTTGTCCTGCCGCTGTTGATGATGAGCGGTTGCGGTTCCGGTGATGTCCATGCCGCCGCGCCGGTCGCCGACGTGACCACCATCCTGGTGCATGGCGCCTGGGCGGATGGCTCCAGCTGGTCCCGTATCACGCCGCTGCTGCAAGCCAGGGGGATCAAGGTGATGGCCGTCCAGCTGAACCGTAATAGCCTGCGTGAAGACGCGCTCATCGTGCGGCGCGCCATCGAGGCACAGACCGGCAAGGTCGTCCTGGTCGGCCATTCCTATGGCGGCTCGGTAATTACCGAGGCGGGCGGCGACAACAAGGTTGGCGCACTGGTGTACGTCGCTGCATTTGCGCCGGGCGACGGTGAGTCGATCAGCGACCTGATCAGCCCATATCCGCCCGGTGCCTGGCAGGCCGGCCTGGTCGCCGACTCTGCCGGATACCTGCGGCTCGACCCCGGCACCTACGCCACCTACTTCGCCAGTGACCTGCCGAAGGCCGAAGCGGCCGTGCTGGCGTCGTCCCAGGGTCCGCTGCTTGGCAGCGTGCTGCAGGACAAGGTAACCAACGCGGCGTGGAAGACCAAGGCGTCGTACTGGGCCCTGAGCAGCAAGGAGCAGATGATTCCGGCCGCCCTCCAGCAGGGTGAGGCAGCACGTATCAACGCCAGGGTCACCACGATCGATGGCGGGCATACCGAGCTGCTGTCCCATCCGAAGGACGTGGCAGCAGTGATCCTGGATGCGGTGGATCACTTGCAGTAATTGGCCTGCGGCGAGTCGAATAGCCCCGGGTAGCGCTGCTTTAGTAATTACTACAGACTGTCGTATAATTCCAGTTCCGATACGTCATCAGGATCGTCATGGTCAGAAAAAAAGAACCGGCAAAGGAGCTTGAAGCTGCCGGTACGGTGAAGAGCAGGCCGTCACGTCGCGCATTCGATCGCCAGGCGGGAGTTGTCATCGCCAAGGAGCTGTTTCATGAGTATGGGTACGATGCCGTGGGTGTAGCCGAACTCACCCGGGCACTTGATATCAATCCACCCAGTCTGTATGCAGCATACGGAAGCAAGGCGGGATTGTTCGAGCGTTGTCTTGCCATGTACGTCGATGAAGCAAGTTTGCCGAGCGCCGGGATATTGGTGCCTGGTCGGCCCTTGATTGAAGGGATCAGCGAGCTCATCATGCGCGCAACCGACATCTACAGCAAATCCAAGACCAAACGCGGCTGCATGGTCACCGAAGGCATGCGGGCGGACGATCAGGAAGCCCGGATGTTGGCTAAAACGCATGGGGATGCGGCCGCTGCCTTTATTGAGCGCTTCATTTCGCAGCACGACCCGAAGCATGCGAGGGTTTTGGCAGATTATGTTGTGATCACGTTAAGGGGGCTTTCGGCGACAGCGCGGACGGGGCTTTCTCGCCCACGCTTGCAGGCGGCTGCAACACTTGCCGCCCAATCATTCGAGGCGCTTTTGCTATCAAAGGGGGTAGGTAAACATGAGCTTGATCGACCACATTGAATTCGCAGTTCGAGATGCAGAGGTCTCGCGGCTCTTCTACGAGCGGGCGCTCGCGCCGCTTGGATTCCAGCTGATAATCACCGTCGGACCAGAGCGCACGCGGACGGGGGGCAATCGCCATGGGCTGGGTACGAACGGCTACCCCTGTCTCTGGTTGCATGACGGCGAGTTGCAGGGAAAAGGAACCCATATTGCGTTCGCAGCAGAAAATCGCTCGCTCGTCGATGCCTTTTATCAAGCGGCATTGGCGGCAGGAGGACGCGACAATGGTGGGCCAGGCATCCGCCCGCACTACCATGCGAATTACTATGCTGCGTACGTGCTTGACCCCGATGGTGTTAATGTTGAAGTCGTGTGCCAGAAACCCAGCTGATCGGCGCAGAGGAAGTTTGAACGAATAGAATGGCCGCTGAATGGCGCCGCCTTCGTAGAGGCGAACAAGTTCGGATACTGTGGTTGCTGCGCCGAATAGATCAAGTAGCGCTCTGGCGTTTCGCATACAATTCTTGACATTGCTTTTCGTACGGGTTTGCACAGGATCAGAACTTCGATTGAGCGACCTCAAGCGGCGAAAAGTGCGGTTCTCAGCTAAGTCTTTGATTTTACTAGTGCGAATACGGCCTGCAAAGCCGTGTAGACGGGTTCGACTCCCGTCCTCGCCTCCAGCATATCTGATGTCCGGGATCGGGCATTGATCAGAATCAGAATATATCTATCGCCGGCATATGCCGGCGATTTACTTTGGGAATATCCAATTTCTTCAGGCTTCTGAGACTCCCAAGTATCTAGCGGAATCGTGGCTCACTTCCAGCTTCCTGCCTTTAAAGTGATCAACTGACGGTCGAGGCAGGTTTCTTGGATATATCTGATTGCCCCAGACAGCTCCCTCCACGTTTTAAGATCTCTTCTGGTCGTAAGCGCTTGAAGAGCTTGCGGCGGGTCGGTAAGCAGCGTAACAGTGCCCTGCCATAGGTCGAACTGCTCAAAAATCCGAACCTTGTATCGATCGCGACTAGTCTGAGCAATCACCTCTATATAATGTTTATTCAATCTTGGAAGTGCCATGACAGTCTTTCATGGTAGCCAAGCCGTTGCAATAGGTCATCTTGGTGTAATGATATCAAAATTATGCTTTATTCCAGTAAAAGCCTGATTCGTATATATCTCCAGCTAGTGGCGCGACATAGTACTACTACGAACGGCGCCACCGGCTGCAACTGGTGGTGCCCACGTGGCCTAGCCGATGGCCAGCTGGCGGCCACCTGTGCTAGCCGCGCGGTCGCGCTGACGCCATCCCATAGTGATGCGTCTACAGCTTGGACCGCCCAGGAATGGCCAACATGATCGGCTGGTGCCTTCCTTGACGATCTCAGCTTCCTCGTGTTTATTGCGTTGGACCGGTGCCTGCATCAGAGACGCATCGATATTTTGGCCGCAGCGAGTCAGGTAGCCATGCGCTAGCAACTGCTGCTGCATCTGGTCAAACAGTTTGGAACCCAAACCTACCTGCGCCAGGCGGTCGCGAAACAGCCAGATAGTCTTGGCATCGGAGATTGCACTGCTATCGGTAAGGCCGAGAAACTGCAGGAAACTGCGACGGTCTGCCAGTTGATACTCGAGCGCGTCGTCAGCTAAATTGTAGAGTTGCTGCAGGACCAGAATCTTCGTCATCAGGACTGTCGGATACGGTGGCCGGCCGCCCTTTGCACGCGATGGACGAGGCAAAGGCGGTATCGATCTCGTCGGCCATTGCTGAGAAATCGACGTGCTTGCTCAGGCCAACGAGCGGATCGCCCAGCTTCGAACGTCGGTCGCCAAGTTCCTCTTCGGCAAACAGGCTGTGTGTGGGCATCATCATCGGTCGGGCTCGTCGTTAGTTCGATATCAGAATTTTATCGACTTCGTCGCGGACGCGGCAGGGGTTTTTAGAGGTGACCTTAAACCGCGTAGCATTAAATATCACCATATCCCAATCTTTGTAAAAAATGGATTGCAATTTTTTATCAAAGTTAATCAAATCACCAAATTTACAATTCAGTTGACAAAGAGCAGAGGTGAACTTTTTGTAAAAATAGGTTTATCCAAGTGAGAAACCGTGAGATTTTGATGCGTAAATATATGGATAATTGGGTTACCTAGCTGCCGCTGTTGGTTAAGTATCAATATTTTTGATTTTTTTGTCAATGAGAATAGTTATTTGATAATTCATTTTTCATTAATTTTTTGGCCGTTTCATTGGTGGTAATCTGGGTATTGCTGTCTAGTGGGAAATAACGTAACTTTCTAGAAATTACTGGCTGTAAGGAAATGTATAGAGACGTTATTTCGGAACTTTGTTGAATAAACTTATAAAAAGTCAGAGCCGTGATGAAATCTGAGGAATCATGGTTCGTTAAAAAATATCGGATATTCCCGTGGATACTAAGCTTGAATCTTTTTCAATTCCCGTTCTCCTCTCAGAATACAGCTATCAATCTTTGCCGGGCAATGGAGTAAGATCGAAAAGTTTTATACTTACGATCTGTATTCTTTGTTTATTTCTAAATTCTGCCGCTGATGCTTCAAACGCGAAACTGATAAAAGCAGAAAATCTATTTAGAATGCACTGCAAAAAGGCTGGTGAGAAAATCGTGCGTACTGTGGATAATGTCGAAGGCGTATATATTTTAAATTTGCGTACGTCGAGGAATTTTGATGATCAATTTGCCATGGATGATCCGTATGGCAAAGATTTTATTAACGATGGCTATTTCCAGACGTTCCTCCGTGAGTCTTATGAAATTATGGAGCGACATCGACTGCGCTATCCTGCGCTTGCAAAGAAATCCAATCCGCGTGCTCAGGTTGGCTATGCATACGTTGAAGCTATAAATCCCGCCAATGGAATCCGTTATCGATACACAGGTCGTATTGAACAGCCCGGATTAAATGACCCAAGCCACGTCAAAGATTATTTTAAATTTGTGCTGGAATCAGCGCCATCGTCAGGTCCACCGCCAAGATACGGCGTCATGTTCGAGGATATATCGACGCACCAGGATCGTTTGCACTGGATCGCTGGCAGTTCGCTCAAGGTAATTGATTTGAAGGAGGAAAAAGTCATCGCCGAGAGAGTTGGTTACATGATGGATCGAGGGCAGGGCAATACAAATGGCGGTCGATCTCCATGGCTTCTAGCTGCCAGCACTTCATGCCCGCAATTTCCACTTCCTTACCCTACCACTAATCAACTAAGTCAAACGGATAGATTTGTTGAAAAAGTATTACGGCCAATCACGAAAAAAAATCCCTGATATATTCTCATCCTTCGGGTTATGTATCCAATAGCTCCACCAACAAAATTTAGGATAAATAACGCTAAGTATTGCTTCTGAGTACAAGTATGCATCGCTTCAAATGGCTTCCGAGGCTATTCTGGTCGATATGGAAGGGGTCGAATATTTTTCAGGACAATTTTTGGTAGATGCGCTCGTTAGAGGTAATCGTCATGCGAGTAAGTTCACGCAAAGTGAGGCCGAGAATTTTTCTGAGCACTGCCTGATAGTCAGCTTCGGTACGGATAGGCCTAATGTCCATAATGTCCCTCAATAGTTTGTGCATCGATGGCATCGTATTGTCTATGCGTGCCGACGAACTTCACGAAAACGATCCCGTACGAGTAGTTGATGGATGTAACGAGTCGGCACTTGTTGCCGGCGATATTGAAGACAATGCGGTCGTCCTTCAGAATGCTCGCCGTCCCGAAGTCGGCCTTGACGTCAGCCGGGGTTGCCACTTGGCCTTGAGGACGCGGCCATGCCAAGTGAGGAGCGCTTCTTTGGCGACGGCATGTTCAGGGCGTTCGTAAAATGCCCGAAGGGCGGGCAGAGACAGGACTTGCGTACGTCAAGCCTAGTCCCAAATTGGGACTAGGCCAAGAACAAAATCCGCCTTCGGTGGCAGTGCAGGGCTCAGCGCTCATCTAATTAGCTCGTAAGTGTCCAGTCGCTCGTTGTGCCAAACGGCCGGCTGTGCCCCGCAGCGGTTGTACACCTGGGACGATGCAAATCATTTCAGCGATTGTGTGTGGAAGCGCTTACAACAAGGGAGACCTTCCCAACCGCCATAGGGAGTAAGATCACTCATAAACAGCGGATCAGGCGGCCAAGATGGATTCAGGGATTTTCGAGGCGCATGGGTTTCTTTCGACCGGCTGGACGCCGCGCGATGTCGAAGTTCTACTCGACCATATCCCTACTGCAGTGGTGGTACACGGTGCCGATTCGCGGGCCGTCTACGCTAACTATTGCGCCCGCAGCTTGTTCGGTGGAGCCATTGAACTGCTCCGCAAGTACCCGGCAGACTCAGGCGCCGTGCCGCTACTGCATGCTGACGGCAGCGCCCAACCGCCCGGAGACAATCCGGTTTCCTGCGTCCTGCGCACCGGCCGTGCGGTGCATGACATGGTGGTGGGCTTACCCGGCCTCAGTATTCGTTGGCTTATCTGCAACGCCTATCCCCTGGTAGGCGCAGACGGCTGTATCCAAAAAGTAGCCGTGTGCTTTACAGAATGCACCAACCTCAAGCGGGTCGAGGAAGCGTTGCTAAAGTCGGAAGAACGTCTGCGCCTGGCGATGCTGGGCAGCACCGACGCGCCATGGGATTGGGACGTCGACAGCGGACTGGTGCATTATTCGGAACGCTGGTGGAATATGCTGGGCTTCGCGCCCTCTCACGTCGAGCGTGATCCGGTCGCATGGCGTACCCAGATGCATCCCGACGACATGCCGCGCGTCGATGCGTTTGTCGACGCGCTGGTTGCGTCGAATGACACTACCTACAGCCTGGAATTCCGTCTACGTCACTGCGATGGGCATTATGTGCCGGTCCTCTCGCGTGGCTTCGTGCTGCGCGACGGCATCGGCAAGGGAGTGCGCATCGCCGGTACCAACACCGACTTGACCGCCGCGAAGCACGCCGAGCGCCTCATCCACGAACTAGCTTATTTCGATTACCTCACCGGCCTGCCGAACCGGCGCCTGCTGGTTGACGAGCTATCCAGGATTCTGCCTCGCTGCGCACGCAACGGCCAATGGGGCGCGTTGCTGTTCATCGACCTCGACGATTTCAAATTACTGAACGACACCCTCGGTCATGATGCTGGCGACGCTTTGCTGCGCGAAGTGGCCGTGCGCCTACGCACAACCGTACGTGCCAGCGACCATCTGGCTCGCCTGGGTGGCGACGAATTTGTCGTGATCCTTGAAGAACTGGGCACGTGCGAAGCCGAAGCCGTTCTGGAAGCCCGCATGGTAGGCGATAAATTGCTCAAGGCGCTGGGACGTCCACACGCGTTGAGCGATCGGCCCAGCGTCAGCACCCCCAGCATCGGGGTCGTCATGTTTGGCGACAACGCACTCAGCGTCGAACAGTTGCTGCGCCAGGCCGACCTCGCCATGTACCGCGCCAAGGTCGAGGGCCGTAACACGCTGCGCTTCTTCGACCCCACCATGCAAGCCGCCGCCGAGCGCCAGATTGAGCTCAAGAACGACCTGCACGACGCGATCGTCGGGCGCTGCTTCGAGCTGTACTGTCAGCCGCAGCTCGGCGTCGACGGCAGGCTCGCGGGTGCCGAAGTCCTACTGCGCTGGCGCCATGCAACACGCGGTCTGGTGTCACCAGACGAATTCATCGGACTGGCCGAATCCACCGGCCTGATTATCCCACTGGGCGAGATGGTGTTATCGGAAAGCTGCCGTGCACTCGCTCGTTGGGCCACGGATCCACTTTTGCGCGAAGTGACGCTGGCGGTGAATGTCAGCGCCCAGCAACTGCGCGATCCGGGATTTGTCGAACAGATCCTGGCGATTTTGATCGCAACCGGTGCGCCGCCCCAACAGCTCTTCCTCGAGTTGACTGAAAGTATATTTGCTCACGACCTCGATGAGGCTTGCGCAAAGATGAATGCCCTGCGTTCTCATGGCGTCTGCTTTTCGCTCGACGACTTCGGCACCGGTTATTCGTCGCTCGCCTACCTGAAGCATTTTCCGCTGACCGAACTGAAGATCGACCGGAGCTTTGTCAAGGATTTGCCCAACGGAGCCCACGCCGGCGCTATCGTCGATGCAATCCTCGCCCTGGCCCGCACGTTGGAACTGGACGTCGTCGCCGAAGGCATCGAAACCGGCGAACAGCGCGACTTCCTGGTGGCGCGCGGCTGTCGTCTCCTGCAAGGTTATTTGCTCGGGATGCCACGTCCCATCTCCGAGTTCGAGTCCGGCTACAAATCCACACTGCCGTAACGGCGCGGACCGACTCATCCAGCCCCAGCGGGTCTTTAACACGATCGGCGCAGACCGCGTCCGATAGATGTCGCATGCCATCGTGCGGCGGTGACCGAGGCAGGCTTGACTGCCTGGTACGCTCCGCAGCGCGCCTGCGGACGCATTGCCTTGCAGGCGCGGACGGCGGCGCCAGCATCGTGCTAGCATGGGATTCATTGTCACCACTATCGCGGAGCTGCCATGGATCTGATCGAGCCGGACGAGATGCTGCGATATGGGCAGGTTCTGAGAGCATGGTCTTGCGATCCTGCAGATTTTGAACTGCATGAAGTGGATACGACCGATCCGTGTAGCGACGAGTTGTACCCTTTCAAGGGGTATGTAGACATCCGTCGCAATTCGACGGCGCAGCGCAGGGAATATCCGACCGGCGACGGCACGGCATGGGTCGAGACGTTCGAACGCGATCTGGCAGCAGGACGATTTGGCCAGGTCCAGTCGGCCTGACGGATGCCGGAGCGTGGAGGGCGGCGTGTCCATGAGTTGGTGGCCTGAGCTCGGGTTGCACGTTGGTTTTACTGTCCAGCGAATTCCGACCGACTTCGTGGCCATCAAATGTTAGAGGGCACATGGCGCCATAGCCATATTCAAACGGAGAAAATCATGAGCAAAAGTCAGGACGCAAAGAAATCCACCAAAAAGGAAGCTGCCAAGACCCCAAAGGAAAAAAAGGCGGACAAAAAGATAAAGAAAGTGGAGAAATTGCGCCAGCAATAAGATCCCAGTGGTGAAATCTTCGCCAGTACAGGTTGGCCTCGACAGCAACTGCGCGCCTCGTTCGTAGCTGCAAAATCGCCGGTACGCGATTGAACGCTCGCCGGCGGCAGTCGACGATGGCATGAGCAGTCCCCCCTCCGGATGCCCCCAGCGCCACATCGCGCGCACGCCGTTCATTGACCAGCAGAATCACGAATGCGTGCCCGCCATGGCGGTTGACCGTGTCGAACGTCCGACGCAGGCGACCAGTCGCTGCGATAGCGCCTGCAGCAGAGGGGCGGCGACCGCGTGACCCAGGGAGTCGTCGATGTGCTTGAGTTTGTCCAGGTCGAGGAGCGGCAGCACCGGGGCGGTGTCGTTGCGCCTGGACATGGCGATGGCCTGGGTGAAGCGGCCGTTCAAGCGCGCGCGATTGGGCTGGTCGGTATGCAGGACGTCATCGATCGGGCTGGTAATCGTGCGTACGCTGTCCGCATCGACCAGACCGATCACTTCCGCGACGGGCAGTCCGCGTGCTTCTTCGCGCGGCCATCCGCATCCGAACCTCCCTGGCGCGCTACGTTCTCCGCGTCAGCTTATTGCCGCCTGCCATTGTCCGAAAATAGATGTGCCGATCGTCCGCGCGCACGCACAAAAGAGCGCATAGTGGAAGTGAAACACGATCGGCCCCGATCGTCCTCTCCCAGCCGGCACCTGCCGTGCTGCCATTTCCGCCAGACTTGTCAGCGCACTGCGTCCGGCGCACGCATGCCCACCTCATTCGATTTTCATACCCTGAAAGGTACGCCATGTATCCGTTCTCCCAATCTGTCAATCCCGCGGTGCGTTCGCATATCGAGGCCCAGAGCGCATACCTGAACGAGCTGTCGCAAACGGTGTTGTGTGCTTTCCAGCAGGTGTTCCAGCTGAACATGCAGCTGGGCCAGACCCTGCTCGCGGAGGCCGGCGGCACCGCCCAGCGCATGCTGGGCGCCGAGCGTCCCGCCGACCCCCTGTCAGCGGCGGCCTTGCGCGCCCAGCCCGCCACCGACAAGCTGCGTTCGTACCAGCAGCAAGTGTCGCAGCTGGCTGCCAGCACCCAGGCCGACCTGACCCGCGTGAGCGAGCAGCATGTGCAGGAAACCTCCCGTAGCGCGCGCGAGCTTGCCAGCGAAGTTACCAGCGTGTCGGTCGAGGAGGCCGACAAGCGCCTGCGCCAGCAGGAGGACGCTGTAAAGAACTCGCGCGACGCGTTCATGCAGGAGGCGCAGCGCGGCGCCAATCTCGGTGTCGAGTACCTGAACCAGCTCCAGGGCGGGAGCGCAGGCGCGAAGCCCGACGGCCAGGCCGGCCCGCTGCGCAATCCCGGCAACCCGCAAGGCGGCATCGACCAGGCCGGCAACGGCGCGGAGTCGCCGCTACGCTGATCTTCCATTCTCCCTTCGGCCCGGCGGGGGCAAGCCTGGCGGCGGCGCCGACCATGCGGTCGCGCCGCCGCTTGCGTCTGTGCGCCGCTTCTGCATCCACGCCGCTGGTCGTCATGCTGCACGGTGGTGGCCAGGACGCCGCCGATGTCGCCGCCGGCACCGGCATGAATGCGCTCGCCGAAGAGCAAGGTTGCCTGAACGGCGCCAGGCGGCGGTATGGATGACATGCGTGACCGAGTGTGTCCTACACCGGCACCCGGCGCCAACGCTCATCATGATGGCATGTGATGAAACCGGGAGCCGCTGTGGCACGAATACCTGAAAGGCGGCGTGCGAATGACCGGCGCGGCGCGTCGGCGCTGGACGCCCATGGTTTGCTGATCGGGCAGGTTGCGTGTCCGGCGTATTGTTGTACTCAGGACGGGGCCGTATGCTACGCCAACGACGCCGCCAGGCGGCTGTGGGGCGCCTGGCCCGATCCGGACGAGGATGGGCGCTGGGACGGCTTCACGGCGCTGTACTGCGCGGACGGCAGTGCGCTCGACAAGCCGCTATCGCCGGCCGCACTGGCGGCGCGCACCGGCCTTGCCCAGCCGCCCGCCGAACTGCTGGCCGAGTCTGCCGATGGAAGCCGGCGCTGCGTGGTGATCCATGCACGGCCGGTGCTCGGCGCCGATGGCGCCAGCGAAGGGGTATTGTGCTCCCTGACGGACATCAGCGAGCAACGGCGTCTCGAAGACCAGGTGAAGTTCGTGCACGACAGCCGGGCCGGCTTTCTGCGCGTGCTGGCGCATGAGTTGCGCAATCCGCTCGCTCCGGTCATGGCGGCCGCCACGCTCCTGCAGCGCCAGCCCGGCGCTCCGGTCATCGGCCGGATGGCAGGCGTCATTGCGCGCCAGACCAGGAAGCTGGCGCGCTTCGTCGACGATCTGCTCGAAGGCTCGCGTATCGAACAGGCGTGCGAGACGCCGGTGTTCAAGCGCGCGTCGGACGTGGACGAGGTGCTGGCGCACGCGTGCGACGTGGTCGGCTGCGTCCTGAGCGAACGTGGCCAGACGCTCAGTGTGGAGATCCATCCGAAGGGAGAGGTAAGGCACACGATGTTGTGGTGCGATCCCGAGCGGGTGGCGCAGGCGCTCGGCGGGGCCCTTCTCAATGCCAGCCAGTTTTCCGACGATGGCGCCACGATTTCATTGGCGGTCGTGGTCGATGGCGTGTTTCTCGAACTGCTGGTGAGCGACCATGGAATCGGCGTCGAGGAAGCCGAGCTATCGCTGCTGTTCCAGCCGTTTCGCAAGTTCGCCATGCACCCCGGCCGCGCGGAATCGGGAGCGGGACTCGGCCTGGCGCTCGCGCGCAGCGTGAGCCGGGCGCATGGGGGGACGGTGTCTGCCGACAGCGCCGGGCGAGGGCAAGGCATGCGCCTGAAATTCGTGTTGCCGGTGGTGCTGGACGCGACGCTTGCCTGACCCGGACCAAGCACCCCCGCGCCGGCCGGGCGCCTGGCGCAGCGCCCGTCAACAGTGCGCCCGCCGGCAGGCAATGCGCGTAGGCTGGAAATGCCGGTCACCAGCCCCTGGGAGAAAACATGATGACGCCCGAACCCGCGAACACGTTTCGCGGCCTGCCGCTGAGCTCCGAGCAGCACAGCGAGATCAGGCATTACATTCATGCCCGGGAGCGTCATGGCCTGCCCTGGGATACGCCCGAGCTGCAGGCGATGCTCGTGGACATGCTCGACCCCCCGGAAACCGACCAGGAGGATCGCCGCTCGCTCTCGGACAGCATGGGCATGGAGCGGGCGGCCGTTATTCTCGATGGCGGGAAAGACCTGGACCGGGCCGATCCTTTCCCCGACTCGTGAATCGGTGGCTGGTTCAGGCTTCAGCCGGCGGGCGAGGGGACTGCCGCAGAACCGCCGCATCGATTCTGGCGTTTGCAAGACGTATCACGCTCAGGTAAGCGTGGGCAGCGCTGGATTGTGGATTGACGAGCGAACCTCTGACAGTGCGCTCACCTTCCTTGAACGCATGAAAGTGTCCCAGCCACTTCGCCGGGTGATTCTGCGACGGCGTCGTTGCCCACTCAATCATGTAGCCAAGGTATGGCTTGTCGAGCATGGTGAATTCCATGATGTCCGTGTCAGCGCGGTTTTGCATGATTGCCCGAATGTTGACGCGTGCTAGTTGGGCCGGGCGCGCATCGTGCTGGACGGTGCGCGCTGCCGAACGTTCCCCGGCCATGGGCGAACGTGACGCCGGTTGGCTGCTTACCGCTATCGGTGTAGGAATGACCAGGCGCGCGAGCCTGCAACAGTAAGCGGACGTTTCAATGGATAGGCGGGACGTGGCGGTCGTCTATCCACTTGCGCGCATTGTCGAAGGAATTGCTGACCGCTTCTTCGACGGTCAGGAATCCTTTGGTCCCGGTCGCCTGGTGATGGCAAAGTGGGAAGGTCGCATGTTCGTTTTCATAGATCGTGAAAATGGCCATGAAGCGTCTGCGGATCGTCTCGACCGGGTTCGCCACGATGGTATAGCCTTTGTAATGCGACTTTGGCTTGACGTGCATGGGATACTCCTTGGTCAGAAAACCACAGTAGCACGAAACCATGTACCCGCTTCATCTGATAAAAAATATAATTTTTTATCCCTTCGCCATCCGGTGCTAGACTGCGGAATGCGTACCCGTATCGACTGCCTGAACGCCATACTGATCGATGCTATCGTGAGCAATCATCGCACGCGCAGCATCCGAGCCGCGGCCGAAGCGCTGGCGCGACATCATGTTTCGCTGGAGGTGGCGCTGCGCGTGCTGACCCGGCCATGGCAACGGCGCGTCGCGCGCACCGGCGTCCCTGTTTTCGGGCGTCGGGTACCCAAGTGACTACCTTTGGCCGGCCACGCGAGGCGATCCGCCGCCCGGCCGGGCCTTTCCCGCGCAAGGCGCCGCATGGTCCACGGTGAACGCTTCAACAGCGTCACCCATGCCGTGGGGGCGGTGGCCTCGGTCCTGAGCGGCGTGCTGCTGGTGGGCGTCGCCACGTGCAGCGGCGATGCCTGGAAAGTCGTCAGCTTCAGCATCTACGCGGTCACTCTGTTGCTGCTCTACCTGACCTCCACCCTCTACCACAGCGCGCGCGGCGCACCCAAGGACGTGCTGCGCAAGATGGACCATTGCGCGATCTACCTGCTCATTGCGGGCACGTACACGCCATTCACGCTAGTGACGCTGCGCGGGAGCGTCGGCTGGACGATGTTCGGCGTGGTCTGGACCCTGGCCGTGCTCGGCATCGCGCAGGAGTTCCTGTATGCCAGGCGAGGGCGCGTGCTGTCGCTTGTCATCTATGTGGTGATGGGCTGGCTCGCTGTCGCCTGTGCCGGTCCTCTGGTCGATGCGCTCGGCCGTGCCGGCTTTACCTGGCTGGCGGCGGGAGGCTTGCTGTACACGGCCGGCATCGCCTTTTATGCCACCGACCACAAGGTGCGCCATGGTCACGGGATCTGGCATCTGTTTGTCCTGGCCGGCAGTATGTGCCATTACCTCGCCGTGCTGTTGTATGTAGCCTGAGGCCCGGCTACTCGGACAGGCGCGCAGGTGCCCGCGGCCGGCCACGGCGCCACGGCGCGCCGACCGTACGCGGCGGTGCAAGAGCGCAAGCCCCATGCGTCGCCACGAAAAGCGCTGGTCCCCTGGCAGTGCGGCGCGTATGATGAAACGCACCGGTGTTTGAAACAGCGGCACCATGCCGATGGGTCTCGGATCCCGCGAATCGTGATGGAGAATCGATGCCGATCAACGCGCGTCAGCCGCGCCCGGTCAAGCCAGCAGCGGATGCCGTCGCACGCGGGCTGAATATCCTGGCAGCACGCAATGCAGAACTCGTCAGTCGCACCATGCGCCACAAGCCTGTTCCGGACGAGGTGATTGCGCGCCTGATCTGCCATCTTTCCCTGCGCCGCCGCAACAGCGCGGGACAAGCGGTGTCGGAAGCAATCGCCTCGTCGTCAGCGGACGATCAATCACCCGCAGCCGTGGCTACTGACCAAACGCAAGCGGAGAGCGACCGATGACCTACGTGACCGAGCCGAGTCCGGACCTCGAGGCGCGGCAATTGCGTGCCTTGCTCACCATGTCGCGTGAATTGATGCAAGTCGACAAGCCCAGCGCCGCGCTGGGGCTGGCAGGCCGGGCCATGGCGGAGCTGGCGCACATCGACAGCGCCTTGCTGCTGGTACGCGGCGAAATCAACGAATGCATCGCCTTCGACCGCACGGGCAGGCCGGGCGCGGCGGCATCGAGCCACGATTGGTACCGCATCGCCCTGGCCCGGCTGGACGGTGGGCCGGATCAGGGGGCAATGGTGGACCCGCGCACGATGCTGGTAGGCGTGCCGACCCGGCACACAATGTCGGTGCTGGCCGCCGGTTGGACTGATGATGCCGTGCCGCAAATCTGGGACGCACGACGCCGCCTGTTGGGCACGATTCTCGAACTATGCACCGCAACCCTGGGCCGGATATCGGCGCGCACCGCGCTGGAGAATCTGGTATCGGTTCAATACGAACAGATGGCGGGCAGCGCCCTGACGCATGCCGATGAACTGGCGCGCCGTGACGAAGCCGAAAGCGCGACCCGCGCGCTTGCGCTGACCGACGTCCTGACCGGCTTGAACAACCGGCGCGGCTTTTTTGTCCAGGCCGAGCATATGTTCAAGCTGGCCCGACGCAAGCAGACCGGTTGCGCTGTGATTTATGCCGACATCGACGGCCTGAAACAGGTGAACGATCAGCTCGGCCATGCCGTCGGCGATCAGCTGATCCAGGACGCGGCCAGCGTGCTGCGCGAATCCCTGCGCGACAGCGACGTGCTGGCACGGTTCGGGGGCGATGAGTTCGTCGCATTCGTACTCGACGATGCGCAGCCTCGCGTGATTCTGGCGCGGCTTCAGGACAATTTGCGCGCGTTCAACCTGATGCAGGAACGCGCTTACCTGCTTGCTGTGAGCGCCGGTGCGGTGCAATGCGATCCGGGCGGCGGCATGGACTTGCTCGACTATGTGGAGTCGGCGGACCGGGAAATGTATTTGCACAAGCGCAGCTGCCTGCATTAAGGGCGGCCACCTGCCTGCCTGGCAGGAAAATCTGGAAGAAGTGGGGCGGCTATCGCCGGCGCAGCCTTCAACAGGCGTTCGCGCTCGATCAATTCTCTCATTTTCGGCAGGCAGGCAGGCTTGCCGGGCATGCACGATCACCTGGGGCCGATGCCGGCCTTCATCCTTCAGTCGGGTGCGCCGTGTCCTGGGTGGACAGAGGCCGTTCTCCAGTAGGCCGCGTGGCGCCGGCGTACCTGCTCGAGATCGGGCCCGAAATTGAGGGATTTCTGGGCCCGCCCCAGCGCCAGATCGGCATGGCGGCGCGCCGCAGCGCATGTCGCGGCGTCGCCGCTTGCGCCAATCTCGCCCAGCACGCGCTGCACGCGCATTGCCACCTCGACCAGCTGGGCGCCGTCGCGCCCGATTGCGGTAAAGCCGTCATCGATCATGTCGTCAAGCGCCAGGCCGGGGACCGCCACGCGGTCGCATTCAGGTTCGGGCGGCGCGCCCGGACGGGCGAAGCTGGCGAACAGGCGGTGCAGCGAGCCCAGCACCGCGATCGCGGTGCCCGGGTCATTGACAGCGGGAGACAGGGCGCGGCACGCGATCTCGGCCAACACGACGATGCCGAAGCGGGGATCGTCGTCGAACTGGCGCAGCGGACCGATGGTGAAGGCCTGTTCGATGCCGGCGGCGTCGGGTGTTTCGCTGTTGTCGTCATCGGGCAGCACATGCGCAAGCGGACGCGAGGGAACGATCAGCGCACCCGGGAGCACCGCCAGACTGATCCTCACCTTGTGTTTAGCGGCAAGACGCTGCAGCGCAGCGATATCTATCCGCTGCAGGGAGCCGATGCGCTCGGAATGCACCGGCCAGCCGGCCGGCGCGCCCAGGAGCGGCACGCCGCCCAGCCAGGGGACGCTGCGGCGTCGTTCGATCGATCGCAGCGTGGCCTGCTCGACCTTGTCGATGACGGCGCCAAGGCGCCCAAGCCGGGCGATGCTGTCGACCCAGCGCACGAACACCAGCACCACGACGACCATGGTCAGCAGCGTCAGGATGAACAGGGTAAAACGGCCCGGCTTGCCGAAATAGTCGTTGCTGGTGGCGCTCAGGGCGATGATGGCATAAATAAATGCGCCCACGAAAATCGACAGCGCATTCTGCGACACGTCGTCCGCCACGATCAGCGGGAAGGCGCGCGCGGTGGCCGACTGCCCGGTCGAGGCATATGCCGACACCATCGAGGCGACCGCGAAGGTGGCCACGCCCAGCATGCTTGCCGCGATGATCTTCAACAGGTCCATCACCGAGCCCTGGGCGATTTCGGGCACCTTCCAGTCAAGCCCGGTGTTGTCCGCGAGGTGGGCCAACAGGACTCCACCCAGCGACAGGATGCAGGCAATCAGCGGCTTGACCCACAGGCGTTCGCGCAGGCGGTTAAAGAAAAATTCAAATCGGTTTCGCATATTCCTCGTGTGGGTTGGCTCGTCTGCAATGTGCTGGTGATCCGCGGCCGGCTGGTCGGGCCCAGATGAATTGTGATGACAAGATGCCCGGCCGTCGGTTAGCTGAGGAACGCTGGCAGACAATGGCGTGGACGCGGTGAGCAGGCGCGTTGTCGAACGGCGCGTAAAACAATGATCTCATCCATAAAGTTAATGAAATATTATGTACATTTGTGCAAATTCGTCTGTGCGGCTACAATACCGCAACTGCCTTGGCCACGGTAACGTCATGCCCGAAGCGCTGCGCTGCCGTCGCGCGCACGACGCCGGCCGGACCGATGGCGGGCGCGGTCCCTTCTGCGGCTGCACGCCCCGCAACGGTTACCCCGACCTGCACAAGTGAAACGGCGCTCACGGGGATTCCGTGCAAAATGTCACCGCGCGGATCTTTTCAGGAGTGGCGTTCCACGCCGATCTCATGCTCGGCGGGCACCCTCGCTGCCGGTCGCCGGACCTCGGCGGTCTGGCCGCGCGCGGCCGGACACCGTGGTCGTGCGTGCAGGGTCGAGCTGCAAGCTACCGATTATTTCTGACGCACTCGGCCGTCATGACACACCCGAAGAAAGGTCAAAGGATGTCTTCTCTCCCGCCCAAGCAGGCCGGCAATGTCGAACGCCGTGCATGGATACAGGTAAATCCTCCGGTATTCTTCATCTCGGCCGCGCTGATCCTGGTATTCGCCGCCGCGTCCGCCCTGTTTCCACAACGCGTCGGTGGCGCCTTCGATGCGCTGCAGGCCGGCATCATCCGCGATTTCGGCTGGTTCTATATCCTGGCTGTCGCCTTCTTCCTAGTCTTCGTCATCTTCCTCATGATCAGCCGCTATGGCGACGTCAAGCTCGGCGCCGACGACAGTGAACCCGAGTACAGCTACCTGTCCTGGTTCGCCATGCTCTTCAGCGCCGGCATGGGGATCGGCCTGCTGTTCTTCGGCGTCGCCGAGCCGATCCAGCACTACGCCCTGCCGCCGGTGGGGGAGGGGCGCACGATCGAGTCGGCGCGCGAGTCGATGGTGCTGACCTTCTTCCATTGGGGCCTGCATGCCTGGGCGATCTACATCGTGGTCGGTCTGGCGCTGGCCTACTTCGCGTTCCGGCGCGGCCTGCCGCTCACGCTCAGGTCGAGCCTGTTTCCCCTGATCGGCAACCGGATCCATGGCCCGATCGGCCACGCCATCGATATCTTCGCGGTGCTCGGCACGATGTTCGGGGTGGCGACGTCGCTCGGCTTCGGCGTGCTGCAGGTCAATGCCGGCTTCGCCCACATGTTCGGCCTGCCGGTCACGCCGCAGGTCCAGATCATCCTGATCGTGGCCATCACGGGCCTGGCGACGCTGTCGGCGGGCACCGGCCTGAACAAGGGCGTCAAGCGCCTGTCGGAACTGAACATCATCCTCGCGATCGCGCTGCTGCTGTTCGTGCTCGCGGCCGGCTCGACCGTATTCCTGCTGTCGGCGTATGTGCAGAACATCGGCAGCTACCTGGGCGCGGTCGTGCAGCGCACGTTCCGGATGTACGCCTACGAACCCAATTCCTGGCTCGGCAGCTGGACCTTGTTCTACTGGGGCTGGTGGATTTCCTGGTCGCCGTTCGTGGGCATGTTCATTGCCCGCATTTCGCGCGGCCGCACCATCCGCGAATTCGTCGGCGGCGTGCTGCTGGTGCCGGTGCTGTTCACCTTCCTGTGGATGACCGTGTTCGGCAACACCGCCATCGCGCTTGACCTGGGCGGCGTCGCGCCGATCGTGCAGACCGTCGCCAGCAATCTGCCGGTGGCCCTGTTCGAGGTGCTCGAACATTTGCCGTTTTCGGCCATTACGTCAGGACTGGCAACGCTGCTGGTGATCACGTTCTTCGTCACCTCGGCCGATTCGGGCGCGCTGGTGATCGACATGATCACCTCGGGCGCCGCGCCCAACCCGCCGCTCTGGCAGCGCGTCTTCTGGGCCTGCTGCGCCGGCCTGGTGGCCGCGGTGCTGCTGCTGGCCGGTGGACTGCAGGCGCTCCAGACCGCCGCGATCGCCAGCGCGCTGCCGTTTGCGGTGATCATGATCTTCATGTGCTACGGCCTGCTGCGCGCATTGCAGACCGAGTCGAAGGGCGCGCCGATCGACCTGTCCAGCACCACCGACGCCTCGCCCATGGTGGATCTGAGCTGGCAGCAGCGCCTGTCGAGCATCACCAGTTTCTACGACCAGCGCGAGATCGCGGCCTTCCTCGGCGCCACCGGGCGCCCAGCGCTCGAGGCGGTGGCAGCCCAGTTCCGCGAAAGCGGCCTGGCGCCGGATGTGCGGGAGAACGATGGCCGGATCGCGCTGCATGTGCCGCACGGCGATCGTGGCGAATTCCACTACACGATCCGCGCGCGCAGCTTCCGCTCGCCCAGTTTTGCCTGGACCGAGGCCGAGGGCCGCTCCGGCGACAGCCGTCACTACCGCGCCATGGCGACCGGCGCCGAAGGCGAGCAGCATGACGTGACCGGCTATACACGCGACCAGCTGATCCATGATTTGCTCAAGCGTTACGCCCGGTTCCGCCATGCGCGGCGCTTGCCCTGAAGGGCGGGGGCCGTGCGAGCGCGCTGGTCCGGCGTACCGCCGCGGCACCCGCCATCACACGTCCGGCACGGGCCGCATGCCAGTAGTGCAGGCAACGCGCTACGGTATAATGATGCCAGGGTGATCATACGTCGTGCGTATGACAGGACGTGCGTTGGTCGGGCCGCCGCGCAGACTACCTGCGTCCGTGCCCATGCCATTGTCCTGCCATATCGCCACCTGCCGCAGGGTTGTGGCGACTCCCTTCACTCCCGGTTCCGGTCGCGCTAGCGGCCGCGATCCTGTCGCCGCACCCTGTGCGATCGACAGCTCCTGATCCATTTGCCGCCCGACCGAGCGCCATGCCAGCGGCAGGCGCATGCCTTTCGCCATGCAATGTGGCGGACCTACTTCCATTGTGGCATCCTGATGCCGGACCATCATGCGTATCGAAAAAAAGCTCTCGAAAACCTTCAATGAATTCATGCAGTCGGGCAAAGCCGGCGGCATTCTATTGATCCTTTGCACGCTGGTATCGCTGGCGCTCGCCAATTCCGCGCTCGGTCCGGGGTACCTGGGCTTCTGGCACAGCTACGTTGCCGGCCTGAGCATCGAGCATTGGGTCAACGATGCCCTGATGGCCATCTTCTTCCTGCTGATCGGCCTCGAGCTCAAGCGCGAGCTGTACAACGGCGAGCTGTCCGACCTGCGCAACGCCATGCTGCCGATCGTGGGCGCGGTCGGCGGCATCGCCATTCCCGCGCTGATCCACTTCATGTTAAATCGCGGCAGCGTCACCCAGGCCGGCATCGGCATCCCGATGGCCACCGACATCGCCTTTGCCCTCGGCGTGCTGAGCCTGCTTGGCAAGCGGGTGCCGGCGTCGCTCAAGGTGTTCCTGGCCGCGCTGGCCGTCATGGACGACCTTGGCGCCATCATCGTGATCGCCGTGTTCTACACGACCAAGCTCTCCTTCGCCTACCTGCTGGCGGCGCTGGGCGTGTTCGCGGCCCTGTTCCTGATGAAGCGCATGCTGCGCGTGATGGCGCTCGCCCCCTACCTGCTGGGCGGCGCGCTGATGTGGTACCTGATGCTGCAGTCCGGCGTGCACGCGACCATCGCCGGCGTGCTGCTGGCCTTCGCGATTCCCTATTCGGCCATCGAGGACGACGCCGAATCGCCCTCGCACCGGCTCGAGCACGTGCTGCACAAGCCGGTCGCCTTTTTGATCCTGCCGATCTTCGCGCTGGCCAATACCGGCATCGTGGTTGGCGCCGGCTGGGCCCAGGAACTGCTGTCGACCAACAGCCTCGGCATCATGCTGGGGCTGGGCGTCGGCAAGCCGGTCGGCATCGTGGCGGCCACCTTCGCAGCGGTCGCGCTCGGCATCTGCCGCCTGCCGCTCGACCTCGCCTGGCGCCACATCCTGGGCGCCGGCCTGCTGGGAGGCATCGGCTTCACGATGTCGATCTTCATCACCAACCTGGCGTTCATTGGCCAGGCCGAGGTGATCAACGCGTCCAAGATGGCCATCCTGCTAGCGTCGTTCGGCGCCGGCCTGGTGGGCTTTGTCTGGCTCAAATTCCTGGGTGCGCCGCTTGCGTCGGATCCCGATCCGGATACCATGGACTTCGACAGCGGGCCGGCGCGCTGAAGGAGCTGCCGGGCGACCCATGAAGGCCATCATTCATCCGGCCAGGGCGGTGGCCCTGGGTTTCCTGCTCACGATCCTGTTCGGCACGGTCCTGCTGGCGCTGCCGGTGGCGCGTGCCGGCGCCACGCCCGCGCCCCTGTTCACCGCCTTCTTCACCGCGGTGTCGGCGGTGTGCGTGACCGGCATGGTGACAGTCGATACCGGCACCTACTGGTCGACCTTCGGGCAGTCGGCGATCATGCTGCTGTTCCAGATGGGCGGCTTCGGCATGATGACGGCGGCGACCCTGCTCGGCCTGATGGTCAACCGCTCGCCGCGCCTGCGCGCACGCATGATGACCCAGACCGAAACGCGCTCGCTGGCGCTGGGCGACGTTGCCGGCATCGCGCGCGTGGTGCTGGTGGTGACGCTCGTGACGCAGACGCTGATCGCAGCCGTTCTCATGCTCAGGCTGCACTACGGGCATGGCCTGGCCTGGCAAGAGGCCGCCTGGTCGGGGCTGTTCCACGCCGTCTCGGCCTTTAACAACGCCGGCTTCTCGATCCATGCCGATGGCCTGATGCGCTACGCCGGCGACGCCCTGGTCCTGGTGCCGATCATGCTGGGATTTATGGTCGGCGGCATCGGCTTTCCCGTGCTGCACGACCTGCGTCAGCGCAGGGGCGATGCGCGCCGCTGGTCGCTGCATACCAAGCTCACCCTGAGCGGCACTGCCGTGCTGCTGCTTGGCGGTTTTCTGGCCGTGCTGTTTTTTGAATGGGACAATGCGCAGACACTGGGGCCGCTGGGCGTGGCCGACAAGATGCTCAACAGCCTGTTCATCTCGGCGGCGGCGCGCACCTCGGGTTTCAACACCGTCGACATCGCGGCGCTGCATCACGAGACCTGGGCCCTGCATTATTTTCTGATGTTCATCGGCGGCGGCAGCGCCAGTACCGCCGGCGGGGTCAAGGTGGCCACCGTGGTGGTGCTGTTCCTGCTGGTGCTGGCCGAAGTACGCGGGCAAAGCGATACCGAAGCCTACGGACGCCGGGTCGGCGCCTCGGCCCAGCGCCAGGCCATCACGGTGCTGGTGCTGGGCAGCGTGCTGGTGGCGTCCGGCACCGTGGTGCTGCTGCGGCTCACCGATTTTCCAACCGACCAGATCATTTTCGAAGTTATCGCCGCCTTCAGCACGGCCGGCCTGTCCACCGGGATCACCGCGCAATTGCCGGTGTCCGGGCAGCTGGTGCTGCTGGTGCTGATGTTTTTTGGCAGGGTGGGCACCATCACGCTGGCGACCTCGCTGGTGCTGGGGGAGCGCCGCATGCCTTACCGTTATCCCGAGGAGCATCCAATTGTTGGGTAGAATTTTTACGGAGCAGTTCGCCTTCTCTGCGAGCGACAGCGTGGTGGTCATCGGCCTGGGCCGTTTTGGCGGCGCCGTGGCCCAGTCACTGGTACGGCTGGGGCACGATGTGATGGGGATCGACCGCAAGGAAGACCTGGTGCAGCTCTGGGCGGACCGCCTCACGCACGCGGTGCAGGCCGATTCCACCAACGAGAACGTCATGCTGCAGCTGGGCGTGGCCGATTTCTCGCACGCGATCGTCGCCATCGGCTCGGACCTGGCGGCCAGCCTGATGACCCTGATGGTGCTGACCGAACTGGGCATCAAGGACATCTGGGTCAAGGCGATGACGCCGGAGCACGGCCAGATCGCCCAGCGCATCGGCGCCCACCACGTCATCTATCCCGAAGCCGACATGGGCGAGCGCGTGGCCCACCAGATCACCGGGCGCATGATGGATTTCATCGAGTTCGACGATGGCTTCGGCATCGCCAAGATTCGTGCGCCGCGCCATACCCACCACCAGTCGCTGGCCGAGTCGCATGTGCGCTCGCGCTTCGGCGTGACCATTGTGGGCGTCAAGCGCGCCAACGAAGACTTCCAGCACGCCCAGCCCGAAACGCGGGTGTTGCCGGCCGACCTGCTGATCGTGTCGGGTCCGACCAGGAAGATCGAAGAGTTTGCCCGTGGAGAAAAGAAGGGCGGACGCTGAGGGCGTTACATCCAGAGATGGATGGGCATGCCAGAAGGCTTTGTTGCACAAATCGGCCCGTGCAGCGGTCAAGCGTTGGGGCGGCGTAAGCCGGCGGCATGAGTGCCCCAGCAACACCGAAGTACCGGACGACCAACCGGAAAGGCTGCAACACGGCGCTGGAGGCGCGCGGCTCCCTGCTTATCCGGCTGAACAGGGACATCTGCTGGCACGGCAGTGCCAGCGGAAAGCGGGGCCGCCGTCCGAAGTACAGCGAGGCGGCGCTCCAGTTCTGCCTGACGATCAAGCGTTTGTTCAATCCGGCCCCGCGCCAGGCGATGGACATGGCGCAAAGCGTGCTCATGCTCGCTGGCCTGGACTGGCAAGTGCCTGGCTTCAGCACCGTTAGCCGGCGCCAGGAACACCTTCCGGTAACGATCGCCGCGCAGACGGCGACATCGGGATTGCACCTTCCGGTCAATTGCAGGTCCGTGCCGCTATCCTCAATCGGTTCACCCGCTTGGGCACGCCTACGACTGCCGCACTGACTATGCCGTCATTGCGCTTGGTGTTTGGGGAATGACGAACTCCGTTGATTCATGCAACAAAGCCACGAGCATGGCAAGCGTCAACATAGCCAGCGCGCCGCCTGTCCAGCAGACCCCCAAGTCCAGTGCTCATGAACCGGCGGCGTTTTCCACGTCCGTCGCCGTCATCGCCTGCGCCTGGCATGCCCCGATGAAGCAACCGTGGCTACCGCGTGTGATCCGGAGCGCGGGTCACTTCCTTTTGCGGTACACACTCTTTGCTCACCAAGGCACGTTGGCATTGGGCGCCGCCCTGCACCGAAGAAGGGACCCTACGGAAACTTGTTGATAATGACTTCTCATTATTAGATAATGCGCGGGATTTTTTCCGTGCCCAACCGCAATGATGCAGCGGTCCGGCGAGACCTTCTCCAGATTTGCCAGTTACCCATCCGAAGGAAAGCAATGACTACACGCCCCGCCCTCCGTCACGCCGCAAGCGGCCGCCGCGCACTGCGCCATTCCACCCTGGCCATGCTGGTTGCAGGAATCTTGCCCGCCGCTTGGGCGCAGGAGTCACTGCCCCAAGTGGTGGTCAGCGCCAGCGCGGAGGAGCCGTATGCGCCGGGCAGCGCCACGGTGGGCGGCAAGGCGCCGCTGCGCCTGATCGACATCCCGCAGTCGGTGACGGTATTTACCGAACAGCGTATCCGCGACCAGAACCTGTTCACTCTCGGTGACCTGATGCAGCAGGCGCCTGGCGTAAGCGTGCTGCCTTACGACGGCGCCAATCCCGATTTCCGCGCGCGCGGCTACAGCCTGGAGCAGTCCTACGACGGCATCCCGGCGGCCAGCCCCGGCAGCGGCACCCAGGAGTTCGAGCTCGCCATCTACGAACGGATCGAGTTGCTGCGCGGTCCGGCCGGCATTACCCAGGGCGCCGGCCAGCCCGGTGGTGTCATCAACTTCGTGCGCAAGCGCGGCCTGCACGAGGCGCGCGTCTCGGCCGCCGCCAGCGCCGGCTCCTACGACAACCGCCGCTTCGAGATCGACGCCGGCGGTCCGCTCAACGCGCAGGGCACCGTGCGCGGGCGCGCTGTCGCCACCTTCCAGGACCGCGACTACTTCCACGATGTCACCCACGATCGCAAGTGGCTTGGCTACCTGGCGCTGGATGCCGACCTCGCGTCAAGCACCGTGCTGTCGCTGGCCTTCACGCGCCAGGTCGACGACCTGGATTCGGGTTCGATGGGGCTGCCGGCCTTTCTGGACGGCCGCTTCCTCGAAGTCGACCGCTCGACCCACGTGTTCCCATCCTGGAACCGCCTGTTCTGGGCCACCAACGAGAGCAGCGCGGAAGTCGCGCACCGGC